>Ga0209127_100112_pt1 | contig 34769 bp, 42 predicted proteins | sample LakSupMetagenome_FD_187469 | JGI IMG/M metagenome (GOLD analysis project Ga0209127, IMG submission 187469) | Freshwater microbial communities from Lake Superior, Canada - Sta WM archaea (SPAdes) (version 2) | ecosystem: Environmental > Aquatic > Freshwater > Lake | place: Lake Superior, Canada... | reverse complement strand
CCCGCGCAGGTTCATCATCTCGTCGGTCATCGGGGATCTCTCGGTTCAGGGTTGGCGTTCGCAACCCAAACCTAACCGGCAATCGCCGATGACCACCCTCAGCTACACCACGCTATGGGACACGACCACCTTGCCGGTTGGAGTGAGATAAAGAGAACGAGCGCGCCCGTCGGTCGAATGCTCCCTGCGCTCGATCAATTCCTCGGTCGCCAATCGATCAACCAGGCGAACGGCCCCTGCATGCGAAAGCCCCACCCCGACGGCAAGCATGCCGATCGAGAGCCCGGGCTTGTGCGCGAGCAACGCCAGCGCAGAGGCGGCGGGTCCAGCTTCCGGTGCCCGCGATGAACTAGCGCGAACGATGTCGTCGCTGATCATGAGCGCGAACGCCCCGAAAACATTTCGATCTCGAAGTCCATTCATCAGCCCCTCTATATGTGCGCGGAGCATAGACAGCAAGTCATCCGCCGGCCCTGTTTACCCACTCAATTTATCGAGAACGTCCATTTTCAAAGGTGTTTGACGCGCTTTAATTGGCCGACACGCCAAGAAAATCCGGTCCGGCTCAACGAGCCCTTCGGCGCAGATCGATAGCTAGAGGCTATACGATCGACCGCAGATGCGGCCCGATAAGCCCTTTTCTCGAAGCGGTGCGGGACGCATCGGGAGCGGCGGGTCTTCAGCTTGTCTACTGACGCCGGCATTTGACGATAGGGAGTTCTAAGGCTTGGTCTATGCGTGGCGCATATATCTTCCTTCGCGCGTGGCGGTTTGGGTTTGCGCTCCGGGTAGGATGGTTCGCGTGATCGCTTGGTATGACAACGAGTGGTGCTTCTCCACGCATATGGCGGACACCGCGCGGGCGATGGCCAAGCTGATCTAGAGATAAGGTCGCGAACAAGATGACGCCGCAGGCTCGGATGAAGAGGCGCTGACCCATTACGAAGCGCGCCGGGGCGTGCTCGGGGGTTTGGAGTCGGCCCGGCTGCTGGCTGCCCATGAGCGCGGAGGCGCCGTCTTCCCTGCCGAGGATCATTCCGGCGACTCGGCCTACACTCGCATCAACGTCAAGGACGGGCGCGCGATCGTCCGCCGTAGGGAAGTCGAATATGGACCGCTTGGTATCAGCGGTTGCTGCACGGAAGAAAATTAGCACCCGTACAGGTGGACGTTTTCCATCGGGCCATTGGCCACCCGGTCGCGCCAGCCCCATCAAGTCGCAATCCCGCGAGGGCGGGCCTTTGCCCAGTAAACATTTTGGCGACGGAATCGTCATCGGAGCGAGACCCGCCAGCCACTCGACTTTATTGTATGCGCGACGCATATATTAGTACATGGTGGTGTTGCCAGACCACTTACCGTTGAGGAGTTTCAAATGAGCATTTTCGACCGCTACGAATTTCTTGTCGCCGAGAAAGACCGGAGGGATCTCGCCTTGCTTAGATGGGCTCTCGTGATCATTTTCGTGTGGTTCGGCGCGATGAAGTTCACGGCGTACGAGGCTGACGCTATCGCCCCATTAATCGGACACAGCCCGATCATGGGTTGGCTGGGCATTTTCGGGATCCGGGGGCAGAGCTATTTCATCGGCGTTATCGAGCTATCGACAGCTTTCGTTCTGATCCTTGGTGCCTTTCGCCCACTCTTCTCCGCGCTCGGTGCGCTGATGTCGGCTGCGACGTATCTGATCACGCTGACGTTCTTCGTCACCACCCCAGGTGTCGCGGAGCCGACTGCCGGCGGCTTCCCTGCGCTTTCGGCTATGCCAGGGCAATTTCTACTGAAGGACGCAGTTCTCCTGGCGGCGTCCCTCGTGCTTCTGCGGGCTTCGATCCGCCACAGAGGCGCGCTTGTGCCCTCGTGACTGCGGTACTCTAGCGAAGGCGAGCAGTCAGATCCTGCAGAACCTCTGCGGGACCTGAATGCTCCGTCGGATATCCAGCCCCGAGGCGCTCATTTGCATAGCGGGCGGCGCTCGCCCCTTTCGGCGAATGCCGCCCGCTTATCAGAGGCGCCATTCTCATGCTGGCCATGGCAGTGAATTCTCGCGAAGGTCACTTTGACAGGGGTTCTCAAGGTGGATTCGAACGGCCGCCGCAACATCTCGGAGGTGGTCGCGACGAAGAAGTCCAAACGGCGATCGGCCCGGTCAGGGCGCCTTTGCAAAGAGCGAACGCAGCGACGCTGGAGCGCGCCAAAAAGGCATTGGATGAGATCGCGGTGGTTGCGTTCGACTGAGGCGGCAACGCTGGATTGAACCGCGCCGTTTCCCGGAACCACCGCGACCTTCGTGGGCGATCAGGATAGCCAGAGAACATCGGAGCTATGGAAACTATACGCACAGCGTATTGGATAAATCGACAATGCACTGCGATAGTCGATGCGATGACTGATAGAATAAGCTGAACGCCGAGCGTCTGGCCCTCTGGATAAGTATTGGAGTTCTATCATGAAATTTGAAAAGTCGCAGGCGGCTGTCGATCGCCTGACCGCCGAGCAGCGCCGGGTCACCCAGCAGTCGGGCACCGAAAGGCCCTTCACGGGCGAGCACAACGACAACAAGGAGCCTGGCATCTACGTCGACGTCGTGTCCGGAGAGCCGTTGTTCGCTTCGACGGACAAGTTCGATTCCGGTACGGGCTGGCCAAGCTTCACGAAGCCGATCGTTCCGGCGAACGTGAACGAGGTGCGGGACAGCGCACACGGCATGGTCCGGACGGAGGTCAGGTCGGTACACGCCGACAGCCATCTCGGCCACGTGTTCCCGGATGGTCCTTCCGACCGCGGCGGTCTGCGCTACTGCATCAACTCAGCGTCCCTTCGCTTCATCCCGCGCGACGAGATGGAGAGCGAGGGATACGGTGAATATCTCGACCAGGTAGAGGAGGTTTGACATGCATCAGCGCGCTGTTCTCGCAGGCGGATGTTTCTGGGGCATGCAGGACCTGATCCGCAAGCGGCCCGGCATCGTCTCGACTCGTGTGGGTTACACCGGCGGCGATGTTCCGAATGCCACTTATCGCAATCATGGTACCCATGCGGAGGGGATCGAGATCGTCTTCGACCCGTTGGTGACGAGCTACCGGAACATCCTGGAATACTTCTTTCAGATCCACGACCCGACGACGAAGAACCGCCAGGGCAACGATCGTGGACTCTCCTACCGGTCGGGCATCTACTACGTCGACGAGGAGCAGAGACGCGTCGCCGAGGAGACGATCGCCGATCTGGATGCCTCCGGGCTGTGGGATGGCAAAGTGGTCACCGAGGTCGAGCCGGTAAGCGAGTTCTGGGAAGCCGAACCGGAGCACCAGGATTATCTCGTGAAGCGGCCAGGCGGCTATACCTGTCACTTCCCCCGTGCCGGCTGGGTGCTTCCGAAGCGCCAAAACGCCGGCGATGCGCAGCCTGCAGCCGAGACTGTTACGGACTAGCCTTCTCTGACGTCGCCACTGCGCCGGTGCAGTTCGAAATCGTCGTGGCCGCGTCGTCCAACGAGGCGGTCATCGAACCCAGCCTTGATGAGGTGAGTCAGTCCAGTCAGCCGATGTCGCAGCACCAGGATCGCAGATTTATGCCAGACTTCTCGCCCTTTCAAATCATGCAGCGCTGGCCGGCATCCGATCCCGGTCGCCTGAGGCCGGCATGAGCGTCATCGCCGCCTACTATTACAACGAAGGCAAGCGGATCCGGGAAATTGCGATCGACGAGCGCGTCCAGCTGGGCGAGAGTCGCTCGGGTTTCTGTTGGATCGCGCTTCGCGATCCAACAGCAGGCGAGCTTCAGGCGCTCCAAGCGACCTATCACCTTCATCCGTTGGCCATCGACAACGCGATGCATCCGCTCTGCCCTCCTAAGCTCGAGGTCTACAACGGCGAGCTATACATCGTCGCCCAGACCGCCGAGCTGGTCGGCGACCGGATCGGCTATGGCAAAATGGCGATCTTCACCGGGCACAATCATCTCATCAGCGTACGGCACGGAAACGGCGGAGCGCTCGGCAACCTTCGGGAGCAGCTCGAGGCTTCGCCGGCGCCCTTCGCTAAGGGTGTCGACTACGTGCTGCACGCCATCCTGCACCGGATCGTCGACCAATATCTGCCGATCTTCGAAATGATCGAGGACGACGTTCTGGAGATGGAGAGACGGTCGCTGGACGACTTTCTCGGGCGGGATGAGGTCGCCCGCATCTTCGGACTGAGGTCCGAACTCACGCGCTTCCAGCGCACGCTCGGGGCTATGGGCGAGCTGGTGCGAAAGCTCGTCCGTGGCCACTTTCCCTGCATCAGCGCCGAAGTGAGGCCGTACTTCGACGACGTCGCGGACCATCTCCATCGCGTGCAGGCGATGGTCGACGGCCTCCTTCATGTACTGTCCACCGTCTTCGAGGCCAGCAGCCTTCTGGAAGCGCAGCGGACCGGCGTCATCACCCGCCAGTTGGCGGCATGGGCGGCAATATTGGCGGTCCCGACGGCGATCGCTGGCATATACGGCATGAACTTCAAGAACATGCCGGAACTGGACACGGCCTACGGATACTTCATCGTGCTCGGGGTGATAGCCCTTTGCTGCCTCTTCCTATTCTTGCGCTTCAAGAGGGCCAAGTGGCTTTGAACGCCGCGCCTCGCATGATGAGCCGTCATCTGACGGGATACAGCGCGCCCTATGCCGGAGCGTGTCCAATCCAACACGTGGCAAAGGTGCATTCATGACGACCCAAGTGACCGACGTTCTAGAGGCGGTGCAGTCCTTCATCGCCCAGGGTTACGACCGCGAGTACCGCGTGAAGAATGGCGATCTGGTCGATCTCGAATTCGGAGCGCCCCTCGATGCGTGCTCTATGCACGTCGACGCGGCATTGCGCCTCGAAAGCGGGGACGATGCCGAAGACGCTTCCAACATCTACGCGATCACCGATCCGGCCACCGGGCACAAGGGCCTGTTGATCGACGCATTCGACGTGTTCGATGAGATCTGCCATCGCGACTTTTCCGAGCGGCTGGTGGCGCATCGGGAAACGGCGCCGGCAGGTGACCAGGACGTGCCGAGCAAGCACGGACTGCGCAAGGTCTACAAAAACGAGTTCGAAAGCGATCCCGAACGCTACGTTCTGCGGGAAGGCTTTCCGGACTTCCCACCATGCCCTTTCGGTCAGGCCTTCAGCATCCTCGGCTTCGATACAGCTGAGCAATCCTATGTATGGCTCGTCACGAGCATCATAAAAGATTCTCGTCTGATCAGAATCCCCTACCAGGGAGAAGACGTCATCAGCGATGAATAGCGACTTCGGCGCGCCTAAGAGGCCCGCTCCCGAGGTCGTTACGACCAGCTAAATTGTCGTTTCGATCCCTCAAATAAAACGAGCTGATTATGAATTGGAATAAAGACCACCTCCGAGAGACAATGCTTTCCTTGGAAACCGCATCGTTGCGTAGCGCGCGCGACAATTACCTGAATTATGTCTCCACCGCTCGAGTTGATCGGACGGAACCAATTGAGAACGACGAGCTGGCTCAAGCCGAAGTGGCGAGCGACTTCGCTGAAGCGCTTGATGACACGCTCGACGACTATGCCGATAAAATCGAAAAGCTCAGGACGATCGATTTCGGACCTAAGTCGACAGTCAATGAAGGCGCCGTCGTCAAGCTGTCCGGCCGCTACTTCGTGATCGCTGTGTCGACGAGCAAGTTCACCTGTCGTGGGCGAGAGCTCATGGGCATTTCCACGATGGCGCCGATCTTCGAAGCCATCGAAGGCGCCCGAGCGGGCGAGACCGTGCGGTTCAACGGTCGGGACCTCACTGTCGAAGAAGTTGAATAAGCGCCTTCGCGTCAGCCCATCAAGCGAACTGGAGACACTGATGAAAGCCGTTGGTTACAAGGTCCCGGGACCCATCGCCGAGGATGCGGCGCTGGTCGACATCGATCTGCCTCGGCCTGTCGCTGCAGGATACGACATCCTGGTTGAGGTGAAGGCCGTCTCGGTCAACCCGGTCGACTATAAGGTCCGTAGCAGCACGCCGCCCGCAAATGGTGACTGGAAGGTGCTGGGGTGGGATGCCACTGGGGTCGTGCGAGAGGTCGGCCCGGACGTGACGCAGTTCAAGGTAGGCGACGAGGTCTACTATGCTGGATCGATCACACGGCCCGGCACCAATGCGGAATTCCATCTCGTCGATGCTCGGATCGTCGGTCGCAAACCTAAGTCGCTGTCCTGGGCGGAAGCGGCCGCGCTGCCGCTCACGACGTTGACGGCCTGGGAGGCGATGTTCGACCGCCTGAACGTGGAGAAGCCCGTCCCCGGTGCGGCATCGGCGATCCTGATCGTCGGTGGCGCGGGCGGGGTCGGGTCGATCGCCGTCCAGATCGCGCGGCAGCGCACGGACCTCATCGTCATCGCCACCGCCTCTCGACCGGAAACCCAGGAGTGGGTGAAGGGGCTCGGCGCTCATCATGTGATCGACCACTCTCGGCCGCTCGCGGCGCAGATCGCCGAGCTCGGCATCGGCGCTCCCGCTTTCGTCTTCTCGACCACGCACACCGAGCAGCATGTCGCCGACATCGCGGAACTGATCGCACCGCAAGGACGGTTCGCACTGATCGACGATCCCAAGGGATTCGATATCATGGTGTTCAAGCGCAAGGCGGTGTCGATCCACCACGAGCTGATGTTCACACGTTCGATCTACGGCACGCCCGACATGAATGAGCAGGGCAAGATCCTCGATGCGATGGCGGTGCTGGTCGACGAAGGCAAAATCCGCACGACGCTGACCCAGCAACTGTCGCCGATCAATGCTGCCAATCTGAAGACGGTGCACGCGCTGATCGAAAGTGGCGCGGCAAAAGGCAAGATCGTCCTCGAAGGCTTCTGACGACCGCGACCGCCGACCTATTTTAAACCTGAGAATGCCGGACGCCTCGCGCCCCGGCGAAAGGAATCCCATGACCAAATCCATCGCCACCGCCTCGATCAACCGCGAAACGGCCGTCGCTCTCATCGCCGCGGCGATCACTGCGGCCCGTGTGATCGGTATCCCGGCTGCCGTCGCCGTCGTCGACGCCACCGGTAACCTGCGCGCGTTCGAGCGCACCGATGATGCGCCGTTCCTCACCGTCGATGTCGCCATCGACTAGGCCTGGAGTTCCGCCTCGTTTGGGTTCCCGACCCATGTCTGGAACGACTATGTGACCAACGACCCGAAAGTGGCGCCGCTGGCCTATCGCCCCCGGATGGTCGCTGTCGGCGGCGGCTATCCGATCCTGGAGGACGGGAAGTTGATTGGCGGGATCGGCATCTCCGGAGGCACCTATCAGCAGGATCAGGATGCGTGCGTCCAAGCCCTTGAGAAAATCGGGTTCCAGCTGCCGGCCTGATGATTGCCCGGCCATCGCCGGTGGCGATGGCCGTCAAATCCAACCCTGTGAAGGATCTCATAATGGAAGCGTTCGTCGTCTTCACGCGGGAAGAGACCACCGACCCGCAAGAACTCGCGACATATTCCGCGGGCGTGGGCCCATCGTTCGAAGGACACGACGTGACCTTTCTAGCCGCTTATGGCGCGATGGACCATTTGGAGGGGCCGGCCGTCGAGGGGGCCGTGATCTTGCGGTTCCCGACAATGCAGGCCGCCCGTGATTGGTATGATAGCCCGGCTTACCAAACCATCGTTGCGCATCGTTTTGCCGGTGCACGCTATCGCGCCTTTATCATCGAGGGGCGGCGGTGACACACTGATAGAAGAGCGGCCGCAACGCATCGCCCCTCCCGCGCTCTCTGCGAACGAGACGCTACCAAGGCAGCCTCCGGGTCGTCTTGGAATCGGCGACACGCCGCCGCCGCGCCGCGAGAACTGATGCGAGCAGCTAGGCGAGCGTTCTGTCGGACAATGGCGCGGTTGATGACCATCGGCCGCGACAATCGCATAAATGCCGAAACTGTCGCGATCACGGCGATTGAGAGCGGCGTGCCGACATTGGTCGATTTGGCGATCACCCGCAAGACGTCGCCGACGTCCCAGCCAAGTCGTCGGCGCCCTATTCCTGGGCACGCCTTCAATGAATGATTGCGGTCACCCGGATCTCGAAGCGCATCGCGGGGAGGCCAAGAGCCTCCACGCCGACCTGCGTCCACACAGGCGCATGATCCGGCATGTACTGGCGATACAGCCTGACGATCGTTTCGTTCACCACGGGAGGAAATCCCCCGACGTGGTACGTGTTTACGTGGATGACATGCGCCCATGTCGCGCCCGACGCAACCAGGACCCGCTCGATGTTGCGGAACGCCGCGCTGATCTCCTCATCGACCGCTTCCGGAATTCGAAGTTCGTCGTCCCATCCCCCCTGGCCCGACGTCTCGACCCGGTTTCCAACCTTGACCGCGGTCGAGAAGTGCAAGCTTTTGCGAAAGGTCTCTCCGAACCCCGGCGTGACGATGAATTCAGGCTTTTCCATAGTGTTTTCCTTTGGCCTAAGGTGTTCTCGTGCGCTCCTTTGCCACGAGCCGAATGATAAATTCAGGTCCGACATGAATGCCGCCCAAAACGATCTCTACTTTGGCGAATACTCCATGAGTGAAGCGTTCGTCGACCTTACTCAGCCGCACGTGGCGACATGGCGAAGACGGAGAACAGGCCTGCGCCATCAACCCATGCCTCGGATATCTGCCAACCTGCGCCTCCCGCGAGTGACTCGAAGCCCTCCCGGTCATACTTGCGTGAACTCTCGGTATGGATGGTCTCACCCTTTCGAAAGCGGATCTCCACGCCGCCGACCGACGCCCATTGATCCGCGAGGCTGACCAAATGCATCTCGACGGCGTTCTCATCGTCGTTCCAGCGAGCCTCGTGCCGGAAGCGGTCCAACCGAAATTCGCCACGCAGCTCACGGTTGATGCGGGCGAGAAGGTTGAGATTGAACTGCGCCGTGACGCCCTCTCGGTCGTCGTACGCTCGCAGCAGCGTTCCCACGTCCTTTCGAAGGTCGACCCCGACGATCGCGGCGCCGCCGTGCCCGACATGGCGCCGCATCTGCGAGAGAAACGCGCGAGCTTCGCGCGCGTCTAGATTTCCGATGGTCGACCCTGGAAAGAAGCCGATGCGCCTACCCGGGGGCACGCTTGTCGGCAGCGTGAACACGCTGAGGAAATCGCGATTGACCGGGCCGACCCACAACGCTGGGAAACGCCTCTCGATCCGTTGCGCGGTCTGCACGAGGTACTCCTCCGCCACATCGATCGGCACGTAGCCGACCGGCCCCCGGAGGGCGCCGAGCACCAGCTCGGTCTTCACGCCCGCGCCTGACCCATACTCTATCAGAACCGGTGCTTCGCCGGCGAAGTCGGCTATCTCGCGGGCGCGTTCACGCAGGATCGTAGTTTCGGAGCGGGTCGGATAGTACTCGTCAAGCCTCGTAATGGCCTCAAACAGGTCGGATCCCCGTTCGTCGTAGAGCCAGCGGCATGGGAGAATTTTCTTGGCGCGAGAGAGCCCGTCGAGAACGTCCGGCAGAAAAGCGTCGTCGGTGGGAACGATCGAAGAGACGTCGTGCATCAGGTGCGCTTCCTAAGAGCGCCGCGGTAGGCGTCGCGGCGCGTGGGAACCTAGGTCGGCGCATCGCGCGGCGAGTCCGCAATCCGTCGCCGTTCGTCCAGACCTTGCGGCGGTAAATTTGGGCTACCGCGCATGTCGCCGCCGACGAGGGGCACCGAACGCAAAGGATTACGGGCTGAAATCGTGAGCTTCAGGAATACCGCGGACCTCGGGCCTAAAGAAGGTGATCAGCACTGGCGGATGAAAGCGGAACCGAAACCGCGGACAGCGGAAGAACGGCTCGCCCGACCTCGGAATGCGCCGATAGGGGGCGTCACCTCAATGGTTCGAGGCTCGCCAGCATGGTCGGGATCAGTTCGCTGACCGTCGGGTGGATGTGGACCGTTTCCATCAGGGTCGTGTAGGGAGTTCCGGCGGCCATGAGCTGCAGAAGCGTGTGAACCACCTCGTCGCCACCGATGCCGAGGATGGCAGCGCCGAGGATCTGGTGGCTCTGTGCATCCACGAGAACCTTCATGAGACCTTTGGTCTCTCCGCGCTCGCGGGCACGGGCCACCCGCGTCATCGGATAGGTGGCCAGTAGGGCGCTCCTGCCGGACTTGCGGACCTCCGCCTCGCTCATGCCGATGCGGCCGAGCGGCGGATCGATGAAAAGGCCGTATGCCGGTATGCGTTTCGCGAGCGAGCGCTCGCCACCCTTGAGAAGGTTGTCGCTCACGATCTCGTAGTCGTTGTAGGACGTGTGGGTGAAAGCGCCGCGACCGTTTACGTCGCCCAGCGCCCAGATCCCGGGCACGCTTGTAAGCAGGTGATCGTCGACCGGTATGAAGCCGCGCGCGTCGGTGCCGAGGCCGGCGGCGGGTAGGTCGAGATCGGCCGTGTTGGGCGTGCGCCCCAAGGCGATGAGCAGATGAGACCCTTCGATACGGAAATCCTGGCCATCCTGCCGTAGATGGAGACGCACACCGTGTTGCGTCCGTTCGGCCGAGCTTACCGTTGCGCCGCAGAGAAAAAAGACGCCGTCCGCCGCCAGGATGTCACGGATCGCGTCGGATATCTCTTCGTCCTCGCGTGCGGCGATCCGTGTACCGCGCTCGAGTACGGTTACCTTGGCGCCGAAGCGGGCGTATATCTGGGCGAATTCCAGCGCGATATAGCTGCCCCCCGCGATAACGAGGTGCTCCGGCACCGTCTCGAGTTCCAACAGCGAGGTGTTCGTCAAATAGGGCACGCCATCCAGGCCCGGCCAGTCCGGTATGTTCGCGGAACCGCCTGTGTTGATGAATATCCGCGGAGCCGACAGTACGCGGTCGCCCACTTTGACCTCTCGGGCAGAGACGAAGCTGCCCGAACCCATTATGATTTCCAAGGACTGGAAGCTCCGTAGCCATCCGGTCAGGCTCTGAACGGAGGCGCCCACCACCTCCTTCATGCGAGCTTTGACGGCTCGCATATCGACGGTGATCGGGCCTTGCACCGACACGCCAAATTCCGCCGCGTGGCGCGCTGCCCAAGCCGCCCGGGCGCTCGCGACCAGCGTCTTGGTTGGGGTGCAGCCGTCGTTTACGCAGGTCCCACCCAAATGCTCGCGCTCGATCAACGCGACTTTTTGGCCCGCCTCCGCGAGCTTCGCCGCTAGAAATGGGCCGGATTGGCCGGCTCCGATGATGAGGGCGTCGAACTCTTCGCTCACTGTCGAACTCTCCGAAAATTTCACTGACCGATTTTGACGTGCAGATTTAGAGCGAACGGGTCGGGGACGTGCCATCCCGCGCCGCGGCAGCGGAAATGGCGTCGTATTCGTTCTAAAGAGCCGGCTGCGGCCGTTGGCGTAACGCGATGTTGCGTACTCGCACCGTCGCAAGCCTCGACTATTCATATGACCTTCTCGGTGCAGTGACCTGCGGCTCCAAGGGCTGCCCGGCGAGATGCTTCTCGGCTTCGAGCCCAGCCGTGCAGCCGAACCACAGCGTAAGGCCGCCGGACGACGAGACACATGCAAGATCGCCGATTTTGGACGATCGGACACGCGTTTGAGATTCTCGACCTGAAGTCATCACCTAACGTCGAAAATCCACGGTAGGCCTTTGCCGTCGCCGATCCCAAACCACCGTGAGGATTTGCAATGAACCCCGCGCGCTTGTTTCAATCCTCCCTCGCCCCCGACGACCTGGAGCTGCTTTTTCAAGAGGTCCGGGGCATCAGCGAAAAGCTCGGCGAACCGCTCTCCGACGCGGACGCGACGGTACAGTCTATGCCCGACGCCAGCCCGGCGAAGTGGCACCTCGCACACACGACCTGGTTCTTCGAGGCGATGGTCCTGTCTCCCCATCTCCCCGAATACCAACCGTTCGACGAGCGGTTCAGCTTTCTCTTCAACTCGTACTACGAGACGCTCGGTGCACGGCAGCCGCGCCCCCGTCGCGGCATGGTCACCCGTCCAGCGCTGGACGAGATCTACAAATACCGGAAACACGTCGACGCTGCCGTCGGCAGGCTGCTGCGGTCGAGACCCGGTCCCGAGGTCTCGGAACTGGTCGAGCTCGGATGCCATCACGAACAGCAGCACCAGGAACTTCTGCTGACGGACATCCTCCACCTGTTCGCGCAGAATCCGATCCGGCCCGCCTACCGCGATCCGAGCCCCGTCGCGGTCGAGACACAGACGCCCACTCCGCTCTCCTTCACCGCCTTCGACGGCGGGATCGTCGAGATCGGCCATGACGGGGCGGGCTTTGCGTTCGACAGCGAGGGGCCGCGTCACCGAGTTCTCACCGAGCCCTTCCGCCTCGCCGACCGTCTGGTCACCAACGCGGAGTGGATGGAGTTCATCGCAGACCGCGGCTACCGGAGTTCGCTTCTGTGGCTGTCGGAGGGGTGGGCGCGAGTTCTCGCCGAGGACTGGTCGGGGCCACTCTACTGGGAACTCCGAGACGGGCAGTACTGGGCGATGACGTTGCGGGGCTTTCAGCCCGTCGATCCGACGGCACCGGTAGCCCATGTCAGCTACTTCGAAGCCGACGCCTTCGCCACGTGGGCGGGGAAGCGATTGCCCACGGAAACCGAGTGGGAGGCCGCGACCCGAAGTCTCGGGCCCGTCGGCAACTTTCTCGATACCGGCCGACTGCGGCCGAAGCCCGCGTCACCCCGCACGACGGGACTTCAGCAGGCGTTCGGGGACGTCTGGGAGTGGACCCGTAGCCCGTTCTCGCCGTACCCGCGCTTCCGGGCCGTCGAGGGGGCCGTTGGAGAGTACAACGGCAAATTCATGTCTGGGCAGTTCGTGTTGCGCGGCGGTTCCTGCGTGACGCCGCCCGGCCACATCCGTGCGAGCTACCGTAATTTCTTCCCGGCGCACACCCGATGGCAATTCTCCGGCCTGAGGCTGGCCGAAGACGCGTGATCCGGAACGCCGACGGCTTTGTGCCTATCGGCGCCCCGAAACCAAGGAGCTAAAGATGACCGAAGACAAAATCGTCCCTGACATGGAGGTGATCGGTGCTGATGGCGTGCACGTCGGCACGGTGGAGGCCGTGGTCGACGGCCGGATCCGGCTCTCCAAACGCGACAGCGGCGAGGGCCGGCATAAGGATCATAGCCATTTCATCGCTCTCGGCCTGGTCGCCGACGTCGAGGGGCAACAGGTTCGGTTGTCCGCCAATGCTGCCGTCGCGGTGACATTCGAGGAAGAGCAATCTGGAAACCCCGTCTGACATCGCGGCAAGTCGGTGGACGGGAAGGCCGAGCCGATGGCGACAGCCCCGCGTTCTCCGTGCCGAGGCCGGCGGCCGATGCCGCTACGGTTCGTCCACCGGGCCGGTACACGGAGGAGCAGGTCGTGACTTCCAAGCTGGACCAACTGCGTGCGATGACCACGATCGTGGCCGACACGGGTGACCTCGATGCAGTCGCACGCCTCAAACCTGTGGACTGCACCACGAATCCCACGATCGTCTTGAAGGCGATCGGCACCGAGGCTTTTACGGATGTCGTCGAAGAGGCGCTATCGTGGGGACGGCAGAAGAGCGGCGACGCGGCATATGTGGCTGCGGCGACATCGGACCGCCTGGCAATCTCCGTCGGAATTGAACTCCTGCGGCTGGTGCCGGGATACGTCTCCACGGAAGTGGACGCCAACCTCTCCTTCAACGTCGATGCGTCGATCGCCAAGGCTCGCCGCATAATCGCCGACTACCGCGAGCGCGGCATCGAACGCGAGCGGGTGCTTATCAAGCTCGCCTCGACGTGGGAGGGAATCCGCGCGGCGGAAGCGCTCCAGCGAGACGGCATACAATGCAATATGACGCTACTCCTGAATAGGGCCCAGGCCATCGCCAGCGCCGAGGCGGGAGCTTTTCTGATTTCCCCGTTCGTCGGCCGCATCTACGACTGGCACAGGAAGTCCACCGGGAGGGACTTTGCCCCGCACGAGGACCCCGGCGTCCGGTCGGTGCGCGAAATATACGGCTATTACAAGCGGAACGGCATCCCGACTGTCGTCATGGGGGCGTCTTTTCGGAGCATCGGACAGATCGAGGCGCTGGCTGGATGCGACAGGCTCACGATCGCGCCGGCGCTCCTCGACGAACTCGCCGGGGAAATGGGCAAGCTGGAGCGCGTTCTCAACCCGGGCGACGTTTCGACAAAAAGCATGCGCGAACCGGAAGACGCGATCTGCCATTGGTTCGTCGGCGAGGATGTAGTCGACATCAAGCAACCCGATCCCGCGGGGCCCATGGACGAGATCACCTTCCGATGGATCATGAACGAGGATGCCATGGCCACCGAAAAGCTCGCGGACGGCATTCGCATATTCGCGAGGGACCTTGCGAGCTTGCGTGCCGAGATACGCGGTCGCCTCGTCTAGATCAGTGGCGTGCCAATTCGACCAGCGGAACTGGGGACTATGTCGTGACCGAAGTCTCATGTGGTCGCGGTGCTCCCGGACCTAGCGCCTACTCCCTATGCATGCCGGGGCGCTTACTTCTTCCTCATCGGCCTAGCCGCACTCGGTTCGATACGAGCCATATCAAGTTTACCACCACATAGGGAGCAAGGGATGACCGCGGCAATCTGGAATGGGGCTACGATCGCGCAATCCGACAAGACCATCGTGGTGGAGGGAAATCATTATTTCCCGCCCGGTTCCGTCAACATGGAGTTCCTCCGGCCGAGTGCGACGACGAGCGTATGCCCATGGAAGGGGGCCGCGAGGTACCATTCATTGGTCGTCGACGGCGAAACCAATGTGGACGCGGCCTGGTACTATCCGAAGCCGTCGGCGGCTGCCGCGAACATCGAGAGCTACGTCGCGTTTTGGAAAGGCGTCGAAGTGAACTGAGCGACCGTAGGCCTTGACGGCAAGCCTTGCCGAACGCTGCCGCTCGCCGCGCCGCGTGCCAGTGCCGACATCCCTTGGGCATTCCCGGGACGGGTGCGCTGACTTATCCACGCACCATCGAACATGGATGGCGACGTCCTCATTCCAGGGCCGGGCGTTCTTGTGGCACCTGCCCCAAGTGGCCCCTGCCCGGCGTGCGCCGTGCTTCCGCTCGATACTCACTGGGGTCGCTCCCATAGTGCCGGCGGAAGGTACGGGTGAAGCTGCTGCGGCTTTGGTACCCTGCGTGGAGCGCGACCTGATCGATCGAGAGTGCGTTCGCCGCCAGCTGCCCGGCCGCGTGGCGCATCCTCAGGCGCCGCAGCAACGACATCGGCGCCTCCGCGAACGACGAGGCGAACCTCGACATGAATGCCGAGCGGCTCAGGCCAACCAAGTGCGAAAGGCTTTGAACCGTATGCCGGGCGGCCGGTCGCGAAGCCATTTCCGCAAAGGCACGCGCGACAGGCGGATCGTTCAGGATCGAGAAGCGCTCCACCCAAGGGTTTTCAGAGATCAGACAACGCCGAAGGAGGCTGAGCAGCACCAGCTTGAGGAGAGCCGCCGACATCGGCCCGCCGCCGACGTCTTGCGCCGCGAGCTCGGCCATCGCGAAACTCAATACCTGATCAAGCTGATCTTGGGGGTCGAACGTCTCGACGATCGGCGAAGCGAGCGACGCGAAGAGGTCGAGCGACGCTGCGCAGACGGCTTGGAAGGAGCCGCACACGAGCATCACCAACGGCTCACCGTCCCCGACTTTGTGCCGGTGCGCCGATCCGAGGACGAAGGCGTCGTCGAAGGCTTTGACGATGCCCCGTTGCGCTGCCGGAACCGGATCGGAGGCGACGATCGTCATCCCTTTCCCAGGAGGGACTATCACCAGCGTGTGGGCGTTCAAGTGGATAGGCAGCTCGCCGTCCACGAGTAATCTACCCGAGCCCTCGAGGCAGTAGTGGATCGTGGAAAGCTCGCAACGTGGCAGCACCAGGGGGGCGCCTGCGACGAGCGCGCGCTCCGAAAGACCGACGCGGTCGACTTCCAACGTGGTCATGAGCTTGTCTAGGTCTTGTCGCGATATTCGCCACAGCGGCCCGGTCCCGAAGTCCGACGACTTGAGCGACTCGGCGACGCCTTCTCCATCCGCGCCGATCCGGTTCGGCACCCGAAGCTCAGGCGCTTGTCGTTCGGAAACGCTCATCTCATCCTTCAAGTCGATGTGGAAGCACGCCAAACGGCCGAGCGCCGCAACCGAACGCGAACGCCACGACTTTCCTGAGCCCTAATCTGAGCTCGACGATCCACATCGTCATTTCTTCAGAGCTATACTCAGTGACGAAAGTTTCTCTGTCAGATTATGAAGGCTTACGCCTAGGCATTCCAATAGCGGCGCAACATATGTTCTATGCCCTACGATCTCGAACCCAAAGGCCGCCGACTCCGAGGTCGGAGGGCCCGCGGCTAAAGAATAGGAGTGGCGGGCAGCGCTCGCTTATGTGCTGTCCTTCGATATGCGCGGACGATGATGGCCGCCGCCGAACGATCCACGGGCTTGCCCTCGAGGTAGTCGTCGATCTGGTCGTAGGTGACGCCATAGACGTCCTCGTCCGGCCGCATCGGCATACCGTCTTCCAAATCGGCAGTGGGAACCTTGTCGACCAGCTCCGGCGGCGCGCCCAGGTGCGACGCGATCGCGCGAACACGTCGCTTGTTGAGGCCGGCTAGAGGCAGCAGATCGGCGGCGCCATCGCCGAACTTGGTGAAGAACCCCATCACCGCTTCGGCGGCGTGATCCGTGCCGACGACGAGGCCGCCCAAGCTGCCGGCGATCGCGAATTGGGCCACCATGCGTTGGCGAGCCTTGACGTTCCCGAGCAGCGCATCGCGATCACTCGCGGCGGCAGGGTCGACGCCGGCACTCTTCATCTCGCGCCAGATCGCGTCGGTAGCCGGCCTGACATTGATCACCATGGTGCGGTCCGGCCCGATTACATCGAGCGCGAGCTGCGCATGGTGCTCGTCCGCTTGCGCGCCGTGAGGTAGTCGCACCGCGACGAACTCGCCGTCGTATCCGCCCTGACGAAGCCGCCTGACCGCCGATTGCGCCAGAAGCCCCGCGGTCAGAGAATCGACGCCACCGCTGACCCCGAGCACGTACGCCCGCAGGCGCGCTGTAGCCAGATACTGGCTCAGGAAGTCGATTCGCTTTTCCGTCTCTCGCACGGCATCGAACGTCGGGGAAACGCCGAGCGCTGCGATGATCTCAGTCTGTGCGGACATGGCGACCTCTCGGTAGGGGCGTTGGGGCGATATGGCGACCGAAGCTCGCACCGCCGGTGACAGCCGATGGCGACCGCTAAGACTGCGCGGACGGGAATGCGCCTGAGATCTCGCCGTCGAGCTATCGAAGATATAGCGAACAGGTATTGGGAAATGCTCCTGACCTGACGCTATAGTCGCCAGAGAATAAGTACGACGCGACATAATCCAACATATTTTTGCATCAATAGAGAATCCGGCATCTCATTTCAGCCAGCTGGCCGTCCGGCGATTGTGCGCGCAAATGCTTCGTACAGAATGCTGAACGGGCCCGGTTCCGGCCTATCGTGATGAGCAAGGGGGCACCATGGTCACCAGAGGTTTCACCGGCCGCGGTTCAGGCGACCAATCCGACCGGATTCCGCCCGGTCAACATCTCGTGGAGGATTTCCCAGTTCTGTCGGCTGGGCCGACGCCCGACGTAGGACTCTCGGACTGGACGTTCACGGTCAAAGTCGGCCCCAAGCCCGTCAAAATATGGAATTGGAGCCAGTTCAACACCCTGCCGAAGACGAAGGTCACCAGGGACATTCATTGCGTCACCTCCTGGTCCAAACTGGATACCGTTTGGGAGGGCGTGCTCATCGACGACATCCTTGCGGATGCAGGGCTCGAAAGGCCGACCGATTTCATCTCGGCGCACTGCTATGATCGTTATTCGACGAACGTCCCGCTGGCCGATCTGATCACCGGCAAGGCGATGGTCGCCCTGAAATACGCCGGCCAGCCGCTTACCCCCGATCACGGGGGGCCGGCACGTCTTCTGGTTCCGCACCTTTACTTCTGGAAGTCCGCCAAATGGGTGAATGCGTTGCAATTCACGGAGCATGACGAGGCCGGTTTCTGGGAGCAGCACGGCTATCACATCTACGGCGATCCGTGGCGCGAGCAGCGATACACCAATGACTGAAAACGGCGCCCAAGTCGTTTCGTGGCAACCCTGCGTGATCGAGGAAGTCGTCCGGCAAACCCCGAGCATCAAGAGCTTCTTCTTTCGGTTGAGCAAACCGTTCGCGCACATCGCGGGTCAGCACGTCGATGTCCGACTGACGGCGCCCGACGGCTACAGCGCGATGCGCAGCTACTCGATCGCGTCGGCTGCAATCTCGTCCTCGACCATCGAGCTCGCGATCGAGCGGCTGCCGGATGGCGAGGTCTCGCAATTCTTCCACGATGTCGCGGCGATAGGAGACGAGATCGAGCTTCGCGGCCCGCTCGGCGGCCATTTCCTTTGGCCTGAACCTGCCATGGACCCGGTTCTCTTGATCGGGGCAGGCTCCGGGCTGGTGCCGTTGATGGCTATGATCCGGCAGCGCCGCGCCCTGGCCCAGACCGTTCCGACCGCGCTGCTCCTGTCCGCGCGGACCGCCGAGGACGTTCTCTTCTCGAAAGAGCTTCATTCCCTAGCAATCGGCGATCCGGCGTTCGTACTGGCGCTGGCGATCACGCGCGAAAAACCGGTCCGCGCATCGGACTTCGCACGGCGGATCGACGCCTCGATGGTCCAGGAAGTTCTGGCTCGGCTTCGCGGAAGACCGACACAGGTATTCGTCTGCGGGTCCAACGGCTTCGTCAACATCGCGACCGATGGCGCGCTGCGGGCCGGCCTGGATCCCTCCATCGTCAAGACCGAGCGCTACGGCGGCTAGTGGCACAAGGCCGCCTCCCGCCGATCGCGGGCCTCGGCCCAAGGACAGTTTGGAGACCAGAATGAGCCGCTTCGCCAATCCCGTATTCGTGGCAGCCGGCCTGCGGACCCCTTTCGGCCGCGGCGGAGGAGCGTTGGCCGCCTACGACGCCGTCTCCCTGTCGGTACCGGTCGTGAAGGCGATGGCGGCGCAGGCTCAGCCCGATCTCCTCGTCTGGGGCACGGTCATCCCGAACCCGGGGTGGAGCAACATCGCGCGCGAGATCTGGCTGGACGCCAAGCTCGATCCGAACGTTCCGGCGCTATCCGTCGTCCTGGCATGTTCGACCAGCATGACGGCGACCTTCGCCGCGGCAGGTATGCTCGGCGGAGGAACCGACCTCGCGATGGTGGGCGGATCCGAAGTCATGAGCCGCCCCGCGATCGCCTTGACGGCCGACGCATCGAAGCGGTTGACCGCCCTCTTCGCGCAGGACCCGACGGCGGCGTTCGCCGCCCTCAACTCTCTCACCCCCAGCGACTACGTGCTCCCAACCAAGGGATGGGCCAACCGGATCACCGGCAGGACGATGGGCGATCATATGGAGGAGACCGCCAAGGCCTGGCGGGTCTCGCGCGAGGCTCAGGACGATTGGGCGCTGAAGAGCCACCAGCGGGCGGTCGCGGGGTGGGAACGTGGATTCTTCGACGATCTCGTGATTTCCCTGCCCGAGCTGTCGCGCGACGCGAACCCCCGCGCCGACACGTCGCCCGAACGGCTCGCGGCTCTGAAGCCCGCCTTCGATCGCGACAGCGGAAAGGGAACCCTGACCGCCGGCAACAGCTCGCCGATCACGGATGGAGCCGCCGGATGTTGGGTGGCGACGGAGGCCGGCTTGGTGAGGCTCCCGGCGGGCATGCCGTACGCGCGGCTCGTCGACTACGAGGTGTCGGCCGTCGATCTTCACACCGAGGGCCTGCTGATGGCGCCGTCCTATGGCATTCCTCGCCTGCTCGCGCGGAATCGGCTCAGATTTTCCGACATCGCGCTCTGGGAAATCCACGAAGCCTTCGCGGCCCAGGTGCTGGCGAACGTAGCCGCCATAACCGCCCGGGGATGGGTGCTCGGCACGGCCGGGGTCGAGGCCGACATGGGCGACTTCGATTGGGACCGCGTCAATCCCAACGGCGGCTCGGTTGCCATCGGTCATCCGTTCGGTGCCACAGGCGCCCGCGACCTCAGCCAAGCGGTGAAGGAGCTCTGGGCCCTGCCGAGCGGATCACGCGCGATCGTCAGCATCTGTGCCGACGGCGGTCAAGGCACCGTCGCACTCCTCGAACGCGCCTAATCGGACCGCCCAAACGTCCACCTTCGGCTGAGACGAGGCAAGCCAGCCCATCCCCGCCTCAACGATCGACCGACGGAGATGCGACATGACACCTGACATCCTCCTCTACACGACGAGTTGGTGCCCATTCTGCGATCGCGCAAAGACGTTCCTCAAGAAGAAAGGGCTGCAGTGGAACGAGATCGATATCGATGCGGATCCGGCGAACCGGCAGGTCATGACGAAAGCTTCGGGTCGAAACACCGTGCCGCAGATCTTCATTAACGGCACGCATGTCGGTGGCTGCGACGACCTTCTCGAACTCGACGCCAAAGGCGGGCTCGACGAACTTCTCGCGCGCCGACCCGCTGCTAGTTGAGAGCTTCCATCAGGGGCCGGCCGTCCCTGAACTACGTGCCAGTCGACGAACACGAGAGGGGAATGCGTTGGTATCAGCAGTTTGGAAAGACACCACGATCGCCAAAAGCGACGAGACGGTCATCGTCGAGGGGAACCACTACTTCCCACCTTCCGCGGTAGATCGGAGCCTGCTCGAGGCAAGCGAGCATACGTCCGTCTGCCCGATCAAGGGTACCGCGCGATATTTCAATGTTCGCGTAGGCAACGCGGTCGACGCGAACGCGGCTTGGACCTATCCCCATCCAAACCCGGTCGCAGAGAAAATCCGAGACCATATCGCTTTCTGGAAAGGCGTGGATGTCGTGTAGCCCATAGCCGCGCAAGTTGCCCTAAGGCATCGAAACTATAGTCCGCGGATATTGGACTTTGTCTGGCGACACTTTCATTTTGTTGCATCGTCATCCAGTGTGGAACCGGTGTTCTTCCGCGCAGCTATGAAATTGAGGAAATCCACGTGATGACGAAAATTAGTGGCGCCACCGATCCGACACCTTCTGATCTAGACGAAACTGCGACGATGACCGTCTCGGACGCTCTGAAGATCATCCTGGCAAACAGCTATGCGATCTATCTGAAGACAAAGAATTTTCACTGGCACGTCTCCGGACCCTATTTCAGGGACTATCATCTACTCCTCGACGAGCAGGCCGCAGAGATCCTCGCCGTCACCGACGCAATAGCCGAACGTGCCCGGAAGACGGGCAACACGACCATTCGGTCTATCGGCGACATCGCGCGTCACCAGACCATCAAGGACAACGACGCCGAGTTCGTGACGCCGCAGGACATGCTGGCCGAGCTCCGCGCTGACAACCTGCACATGGTCGAGTCGTTTCGCCGAGCCAAGGAAGTCGCGGACGCCGCGAAGGACAACGCGACGTCCGGCCTGATCGATGCCTGGACGGACGAGGCGGAGCGCCGCGCGTGGTTCCTCTTCGAAATCAGCCGCTAGGTCGGATCTGGGGAAAGTTTGGATCATACTCTCGTGTCGAGTTGGCGGCACCAGGTCGGACCGCGGGCCACTTCCTTCAACGACGACGGCCGACCGGGCGAAGCCGCGTCAAGAACCACGCCTCGGAACGGGAGGTGAAGATGGCGCAGGCCGGCTTCGGAGGGGGGTGCCACTGGTGCACGGAAGGCGTGTTCCAGGCGCTGCGAGGCGTCAGTCAGGTCGACCAGGGCTTCGTCCAATCGGATGCGCCGGCGGAAACGTGGGCGGAAGGCGTGATCGTCACCTTCGATCCATCGATCATTCCGTTGGCCACGCTTGCCGAGGTCCACCTCAGAACTCATTCGGCTACGAGGGCCCGCTCCCCTCGCGGCAAGTATCGCAGCGCGATCTACATCTTCGAGGACGGCCAGCGCGATGAGACGCAGTCGGCGATAGAGCGCTTCGCCGACGAGACCGGCAAGGCGGTGCACACACTCGTTCTCCCCTTCAGGGGGTTCAGGGCGTCGGATGGACGCTACAAGAACTACTATCGAACCGATCCGAGCAGGCCATTCTGCCGCCGATACATCGATCCGAAGCTGGATTACATCCGGCGGCACTTCTCGGCGGCGGCGCTCCCTGAGGCGGATCTATCGTCGAAGTCGGCCATCGATGGGGATGATGCACGCTAGGACGTCAAAGGCCCCGCGACGGATCGCTGCCGGTTCTCTCAGACGTTTGGAACTCGTCCTTGTTCAGCAAGTCGCAGCATCGAGACGCTCAGACGTCACCCCCTCGGCTCGGCGGTTCCAGGGACCGGTTCGAAGTGCATTGCCCTTGCGAACCGACACCCGCCGCAGCCTGACAAGTCGTCTCGAAGGGCGCCGGCATTTCAACGTTCGACCGGCGGCGGGCGGATGAGGCGGCCACCACGAGGCTCCGACGAGGGCGCAGGAATCGACACGCAGCGTATGCGGCCGTGAGCGAGGGGAAATCCAGATGGCGTATGAACTCAAGAACATCCTGATCGGGCTGCTTCCGCTCGACGAAGGTTGCAGCTCGAACACCGCCGCAGTGTTGTTCGGGGTTGGCTTGGCGCACCGCTTCAAGGCGAGCCTGACCTTCCAGACTTTCGTTCCGCATGCTTCCGCACCCTACAGCGCACTAGGCGGCTTCGCCGCGGGCCTCTTTAAAAGAGAGAACGAGCGTCGCAGAGAACTCGTCGCGGCTGTCGGCGCCTCTGCCCGCGTTGCGGCCGGCGAAGCCGGCCTCACCTTCGTCGTCGACGAGCCCGATCTTGACCTCGAAGAGCTTACCGAGCGGTTCAATCAGCAAACACGTATTCACGATATTACGGTTCTCGATGCAGGCGACGATCTACTTGGCAACAATCGGCACGCGATCGAGGAGGCATTGTTCAACAGTGGGCGTCCGGTGATCGTGGTGCCGAAATCAGGGGGCAACCCCGATCCACATCGTATCGCGATCGCTTGGGACGGAAGTGCCCGCTGCGCCCGTGCGGTCGGCGATGCACTGCCTCTTTTGCTGGGTGCGCGCCAAGTTACGATCGTCATGATCGGCGGGGAGAAGGATCTAAGTCGCATTGCACCCGCCAGTGGCCCGTTGACCTATCTGGAGCGTCATGGCGTCAGGAGTGACCACGTGACGCTGGAGGCGGTTGGCAGCGACGTCGCCGAGGCTCTTCGCGAGTATGCCCGCGGCAGCGGGGCCGAGCTAATCGTCATGGGCGGTTACGTGCATTCCCGGTTCCGCCAAGCTGTCTTGGGCGGCGTCACGCACTCACTGCTCGAAGACAATCCCGTACCCCTCTTGCTCTCGTACTAGGCTCGGAACCCAAGCGGGGTTGCTGGTGCGGTGCTGGTCTCATTCCTTGGCATCTCGAGGCGATGGCGAGGAAGCGAGAAGTTTATTGGCTGTCGATGCGGAATGGGAACTCGTGAGAAAGTGGTTTGGGAACGGTTCTGGGAAAATGGAAAACGGCGGGTTTCCGACCTTGCCCGTGAACACCTATTGGAAGGCGGGCATTCCTACGAGACTTTCCGTTACGGGAACGTCGTGTTCATTTTTCCCGACCTTGCCTATTAGGCGCGAACGTCTGTTCAAGACCGACTCCTGCGAGACGAGCGGTTGCGAGCAGGCGATCAAAATTGTGCCCGTTACGGGCGCTGGCGGACAGCCCGGCCATTACGGTGCTCATATAATCTTGCATACACGCGGCTTGATCGGGATAGCGGGCGGCAATGAATCGATAAATCGCCTGCTCCGCAGCCGTAAGGAAAGCGCCAGCAGCGCCTTTTGCTTCTCGGTCGGCACAGCGCGTACCCTCGATGACGAGGCAACCCGCCGCGCCGGGATCGGCTGCGTAGCGCCGGGCCGCCTCTTCCAGCACCGCCACGAGACATTCCGCGATGGGTCGATCGGCGTTTAGCAGATCCGGCAGCGGGATCGCGCCATGGGCGGCATAACGATCGAGGATGCGGCTGTAGAGGCCCGCCTTGCTACCAAAGGCGGCATAGAAGCTGGGCGGATTTATCCCGATCGCCTGGGTAAGGTCGGCAACGCTGACCGCATCGTAGCCGCGGGCGTGAAAGAGGCGCTGCGCGGCCGCGACCGCCTCGTCTAAGTCGAACTGGCGCGGTCGGCCACGTGTGCGGCGGTTTTTTGTTTGCTCCACTACAAATACCTTGACGCGCAGGGTTGAGCCATTTATGTAGCGCATCGTAAATTATTAATCAAGGAGTTTGCGATGGGTGCGTTCGAGGGAAAATCCGTTCTTGTGCTGGGTGGTAGCCGCGGGATCGGCGCGGCAATCGTTCGGCGTTTCGCGGCGGATGGCGCGACCGTGGTCTTCACCTATTCCGGCTCGCGAGACGCAGCCGAAGCGCTGGCGGCCGAGACGCGCAGCAAGGCCGTGGAGACGGACAGCGCGGATCGCGACGCGGTGATCGCCCGCGTGAAGGACAGCGGCGCGCTTGACGTGCTGGTCGTCAATGCCGGCATCGCCGTATTCGGCGACGCGCTGGAACAGGACCCGGACGCGATCGACCGGCTGTTCCGAATCAACGTTCACGCGCCGTATCATGCATCGGTCGAGGCAGCGCGCCAGATGCCCGAGGGCGGGCGCATCATCGTCATCGGATCGGTGAACGGCGATCGGATGCCCGTTCCCGGCATGGCGGCTTACGCGCTCAGCAAGTCAGCTCTACAAGGGATGGCGCGTGGGCTGGCACGCGACTTCGGGCCACGCGGGATCACGATCAACGTCGTGCAACCAGGTCCGATCGACACCGACGCCAACCCGGCAGACGGACCGATGAAGGATCTGCTGCACGGCTTCATGGCGATCAAGCGTCACGGCCGGCCGGAGGAGGTCGCGGGCATGGTGGCATGGCTCGCCGGACCGGAGGCAGGGTTCGCCACCGGCGCCATGCACACCATCGACGGCGCGTTCGGTGCCTAATCCGTTGGAGCGATCAACTATGGCCACCATCGGCATCATCGGTGCGGGGGAGGTCGGCAGCCAGATTGCCCGCGCCGCCATCGCGAACGGCTACCGGGTGGTGATCGCCAACTCGCGCGGGCCGGAAACTTTGGCCCGCTTGGTCGCCGAACTCGGGCCCGACGCGCGCGCTGCGACCGCTGCCGATGCGGCCGAGGCGGGGGATTTCGTCGTGGTGGCGGTCCCCCTCAAGCTCGCCAACGACATGCCGGTGGAGCAACTGGCGGGCAAGATCGTGCTCGACACCAACAACTACATGCCGTGGCGTGACGGGCGCTACGCCGTGGTAGACATCGGTGAGAAGACGGAGCACGAGCTACGGCAGGAACAGCTCCCTACCTCTAAGGTCGCGAAGGCGTTCACCCACATTCAGGCACCGCGGCTGTTCCAGTCGGCGCGGCCATCGGGCACGCCGGGGCGGCATGCGCTTTCGGTGTCAAGCGACTACCCCGAGGCCGTGGAGCTGGTCACGCGGCTGTACGATCAGTTCGGGTTCGATACGGCAGACAACAGTCCACTTAGCGAGTCCTGGCGGAGCGGCCCAGGTCAGCCCGCATGGGGCGCGCACGAACATCAGACGCTCCCCGAGTTGATCGTGAACCTTGCCAAGGCGAGACGGCTCCCGCTGAGGTAGGACGGCCGGCTCTGCCTTTCTCGAAACTCGATCCCTTGTGAGAACGCCTGCCCCGGCCACCCCAGCCGCTGACACGGGCTTTGGCAATCCGCTGACACCGACTGCGAAAACCGACACATGCCGAATTCAACGGAAGGGACAACGCCAGGACCAACGAGTAAAGTCATAACCGCGCCGGCGCCTGCCGTGGCCGTGATCGAACCGGAGAACGCTGCAAGACGGCGGCTCCCGGTCAGAACGGAAGATTCACCGCTGCGAGAGCCTTTCCCGCGTTCCACGGTACGACAACGTCAAGTGCCATCGCGAACAGTAGGGGCTGCGAACAGGGCGGCACCTGAGTGGATCCGATACTATTCGACGATGCGCCGTAGCGACCTCATCCCTGCACTCGCATCGATCCCGTGGGTAGCACTCGCTGCTTTGAGACAGCCGGTGCCACTCTTGCTCGCCAATTTAGAACGCGATCGGGTGAGCGCCAGGTCGCTCGGCTTGGATGAACCGTGGCAAGCGGCAGGTGATTTTTTCGAGAATTTCGATCAGCCGAGCCGAGCCTGTAACTCGCGTAGCAGCCAGGCCCCCGCCCGGCCGAGAGCGCGATTCCGCATGTGAGCGGCGTAGATCATCAGCGGACCGGCGGCGCGGGCCGGATCGTTTTCGATCGTCAAGGCAACCAAGCGACCATCGGCCAGATATGGCGCGACGAGATGCTCAGGCATCCGGCACCATCCCAGGCCCGCCAGCACGAAATCAAGTCGTCGTGCGAGGTCCACGAACCGCCAAGCCCTGGTGCCGATAATGCCGTAGCTCGGGCCATCGGGTGCGGCCGGGTCTGAGAGGACGAGCTGGATATGCTCTTCCAGGTCGCCGGCCGTGACCGGTCGGTTCAGCCCGGCGAGGGGATGCGCAGGCGACACCACGGGCACGAGGTCGATCCCGAGCAACGGCAGCGCCGCGACGTCATCGGGTACGCCTGGCAACAGGATACAGAACGCCAGTGCCGCGTCCCCGCGTCGCAGCCGTCGCTCGGCTCCGCCTAGCCCCTCGGTAGAAAAGCTGACCGTAAGGAATGGGAACGCGGCGCGCAGCGCATGCAAGCTGTCGATGAAGGCAGCGGTTGGCACCAGCGGATCGATCGCGACGGCCAGCTCGGCCTCGATTCCCTCGCGCGTGCTGGCGGCCAAGGCTTCGAACCGGGCGGCGCTCGCAAGGACCGAGCGCGCTTGTGCCACCAGCACCCGGCCCACATCGGTAAGAACCGGCCGGAAGCCCGAGCGGTCGAACAGCGTGACCCCCTGCACGTCCTCCAGCGTCGCAACTGCCTGGCTGATGGCGGATTGCGCACGGCCAAGCCTGCGCCCTGCGGCGGAGAAGCTGCCTGTCTCGGCGATGGTCGTGAGGACGCGGAGTTGGTCCAGAGTGAAATTTCCGATCATCCATCACTCCAGCCGATAAAGATCATCATATCTTTATCACTCCCGCGACGCTCGTCCAGCGGACATATAGTCCACATGCAACCCACCTTCTTCATCAATCACGGCGGCGGTCCCTGCTTCCTCCTGGAGCCGGGGCCGATGCGCGATACGTGGCGCGAGTTGGAGACCATCTGCGCGGATCCTTAGCGACGCTGACGGAGCAGCCGCGCGCCATCCTCGCCATATCGGGGCATTGGGACGAGGAGGTGCCGACCAACGCCGGCGCGCTCCGCGCCGCCATGATCGCCGGCCGACGCGCGACGAAGCTCTGATCCGTTGGGAAGACGCGCCGTATGCCCGCGTCGCGCAGCCCCATGAGGACCACCTGCTGCCGCTGACGGTCGCAGCAGGCGCGGCGTCGGGCGACACCCGCGTCATTCACTTCCACGACCATTCACTCGGCAAGCCGATATCCGGTTTCCGTTTGGGCTGATCGATTCTCAAGAAGGAATAATCATGACCAAGCTTCTCGTCGTCGAAACCAGCCCCCGCGGCGATCATTCGATCTCGCGCAACATGACACGTCGCTTCGTCGCCGAATGGCGCACGGCACACCCGGACGGCGAGGTCGTCGACCGCGACCTGATGGAAACCAACCTCCAGTTCATCGGCGCGCCGTGGCTCCAGGCCTATTTCACGCCGCCCGAACAACACTCGCCCGAGATGAAGGCCGAGCTGCGCCTGTCGGACGAACTTGTCGGCGAACTGCTCGCCTGCGACCACCTCGTGATCGCGACCCCGGTCTATAACTACAACGTGCCTGCCGCACTGAAGGCCTGGATCGACAGCATCGTGCGCAAGGGGCTGACGCTCGGCTTCGACGGCAAGGGCCTCGTCATCGGCAAGACCGCCACAGTGTTGATGGCAAGCGGCGGCGTCTACACCGAAGGTTCGCCGATCCGCGACCGCGACATCGCCACGCAGTACCTCCGCTTGGTCCTCGGCGTGATCGGCATCACCGACGTGACCATAGTGGCCGGTGGCGGTGCGAAGGCGGTCGATATGCGCGAGACGACGATGGAGGGGTTCATCGAAACCCTTCAATGCGGATACCGACGAAGCCGGCCATGCATTCCAATCTCAAGCCGGCCGGGTCTTCCGATTTGAAGCCGGCCACCCTTGGCGTCATTCGCATGGGTCGAGGGGATGATGTTTTGCGGTTCGTCGAAGGTCAAGCGGCAGGCTGAGCGATGCTGCTCTGTTTGGTTTTTCGCAGGCTCTCGCCCTTGAGGTCGATGCGGTAGGCGTTGTGAACGAGACGGTCGAGGATGGCGTCGGCGATGGTGGGATTGCCGATGAGCTCGTACCAGCGATCGACGGGAAGCTGGCTGGTCACGATGATCGATCGCGCCTCGTATCGGTCCTCGACGATTTCGAGGAGGTCGCGACGCTGCTCGGCATCGAGCGGCTCGGGTCCCCAGTCGTCGAGGATGAGCAGATCGAGGCGGGCGATGGTGCGCAGCATTCGAGCGTAGCGTCCATCGCCACGCGCCAGCGCCAGGGCTGCGAGAAGACGCGGCACGCGGTGATAGGCGACGGAGAAGTCTTCCCGGCAAGCCTTGTGGCCCAGCGCGCAGGAGAGCCAGCTCTTGCCGACGCCGCAGGGGCCGGTGATCAGGAGATTGTGCCGTGAGCGGATCCAGTCGCCGGCGGCAAGCTTAAGGAAGAGCGCGCGGTCGAGCCCGCGGACAGCGCGATAATCGACGTCCTCGACGCTGGCGGCATGACGCAATCTGGCGGCACGGGCCCGGCTCTCGAAGCGCTTCTGCTGGCGCAGCGTCTTCTCCTGTTCGAGCAGCAGCCCGAGCCATTCGGCATGTTCGAGACGGCTGGCCTCGGGCTGGGCATCGAGATCGCGGAAGCCCTTGGCCATGCCGTGGAGCCCGAGGCTGGTGAGCAGATCGAGGGTGGGATGGATCAGCATGATGGTCGTTCCTTCAATGGAAGTAGCCGGGGCCGCGGAGATTGGGGTGATCGATGACCACGTCGTCCGTCGGCGTTTTGCGGTCGGTCCTGTTGGCGATGATCGCGCTGATGCTCTTGTAGGTGAGCGCGCCGATGGCGACGGCGCGGGCAGCGACGATCTCGGCGCGTTCGGGCGCGATATCCTTGAACAGGCGCAGGATGCCCAGGCAGGTGCGGAAGCCCTGCTCGGGATGAGGCCGGTTGGCCAGGATGACGATAACAAGCCCCTCCGTGTTGGGGCCGATCGAGGCGCCCCAGCGCCGGAAGCGCTCCGGCGTCCACTCGGCGTAGCGCCGATGCGCGCTGGGCATGTGATCGGGATCTGTGCCATGCCGGCGCCCGCCATGACGACGCTGGTGTGCGGCGATGCGCTGACCCCGGTGGAACAGCTCGATCGTCCGGGTCGTTGCGCGGATATCGACCTGCTCGCGGATCAGGCCATGGGGTACCGAGTAGAAGAAGCCGTCGAACTCGACATGATAATCGAGGGAGACCCGCGCCAGGCGCCATTCCGCGAACTGGTAGTCGGCGTCCGGTAGCAGCGCCAGCACGGGCCGCTCGACGGTCTCGAACAGATGCCGACGGCTGACGCCGAGCCTGCGCATGACGTGGGCGTTGATGCGCTCCACCATGGCGGCGATCGCGGCATTCGCCTCGGCCAGCGAGAAGAAGGTCTGCCGACGCAGCCGCCCAAGGATATAGCTCTGGGCGAAGCGCACGCCGGCTTCGACCTTCGCCTTGTCGCGGGGCTTGCGCGGGCGGGCCGGCAGAATGCCGACGCCGTAATGGGCGGCCATCATCCCGTAGCTGCGGTTGATCTCGGGATCGTAGAACGAGGCTCTCTGGACGCCGGACTTCAGGTTGTCGGGCACGACGAGGCGCGGCACGCCACCGAGGAAGCGGAACATCCGGACATGGGCCTCGATCCAGTCGGGCAGCGTCTGCGTCCAGGTCGCTTCGGCATAGGTGTAGTTCGAGGCGCCCAGCACGGCGACGAAGATCTCGGCCTCCCGCACGACACCGGTGGTCCGATCGACGATCGAGAGCTTCTTGCCGGAGTAATCGACGAAGACCTTGTCGCCGGCGGGATGATCCTGGCGCATGGTCGGCGACAGGCGGCGTTCGAACTCCCGGTACAGATCGCAGAAGCGGCTGTAGCCGTAGCCGTCGGGATGAGCGTCGCGGTACTCCTCCCAGAGCACCATCAGGTTGACGCCGGGCCGCTTCAACTCGCAGACGAGGCAGGCCCAGTCCGGCTCGACGCGGCGGCGGAAGCCGCTCTTCACGCCGGCATGGGCGAACAGGCGCTGCTCGAGAACGGCGTCCGTCAGATCGCCGGCCAATGGCCAGGCAAGCCCGGCGGTCGCGGCGCGCTTGAGGTTATCTTGGATCGTGCTGCGCGCCACGCCGAGCGTGCGTCCGATCTCCCGCGCGCTCACCCCATCTCGGGCAAGCCGCAGCATCTGTCGTATCTGTCGCATGGTCAGTTCTCTCTTGGCAGGCATCCGGCTTCCCTCGATTGCGAGGGGCCTGATGCCCGAGGGACTGACCCAAACGAAAACGCCAAACTCTCCGAAAACCGGCCGGAGATTGATCGGAACCCCGGCCGGCTTCAAATCGGAATGGTGGCCGACATCAGATCGGAACGGTGGCCGGCTTCAAATCGGAATACCCGGCCGGAATGAATCGGAATCCGCACTTCAACCCGAAATCGAGGCCGCAGCCGCCTGAGCGAACCAATGGGCTGCGTGTCTGCATGCAGCCCATTGGCTAAACCGGACTATCCGCCATCCTGGTCGAGATACAGGTTCATGCCCTCGTCTAACGGGCGCCCCAGGCGCTCGCCATCGACGTCTTGGCTTCTACATTGGAAGCGGACGTTCGTCGGCAAGGCCAGGAGTAGCCGCTTGCGGCCTATCATAGATGCTGAGAGGGTCGGACTCGTTGACGACAGATCGGGCCCTGCACAGGCGATGCCAGACGCCACGTCAATGCGTGTAACGATGAAGAACGGACGGTGCGGTGAGCGAGACATACAAGACGGCATCTGCGGACCCCGATCGCGCGCGGCGCATGGAGAACGATGCCGTCTCCTACTTCTTGGCCGCGCAAAAGCTGCTTCACGGCGAGAGTGACGCCTCGATACTGGTGTTCCTGCAAATGCCGGTGAATTTTCTGATCGCCCAATGCTGCGAGCTGGTTCTCAAGAGCCTGCTCTCCGCCAGGGGCTGGGATAAAAAGCGGCTCCACCTAGTACGGCATGACCTTGAAGAGCTGGCAAGGATCGCAGGCGAGGAAGGCATCGCGCTGGACCCCGGCTTCATCCGCTATTGCAAGATCATGCGAGATCCGCACCGGAATTTCGATTTTCGCTATTCCGGTGCTCAGGGGCCAGCCTTTATCAACCCGTTCGTGGCGCTCGCCATGATCAAACCGCAGATCGAGGCAAACGCGCATCACGGCGTGCCTGCTCCGTCTACCGCCAGCTGATACGAACGCAACAGGCAGGACGGGATCAGGAGGCCTGTTGCGAGGTTACCGCGGTCGCCCGAAAGAGGTGAGCCAGGTCGCTCACTGATGCGGGGCGGAACTTCGTCGAACAGATCGGCCCTGCTCTCGTCGATATTCACAGCGCTATGGACAGCGCCATGTCTCAACAAGAGGTACCTTCCGGGACGATCAGGATAAACGCCTTCCCGACCGCCGCGCGCGAGATACTCGAGCCGGTGATTCTAGAATATCTCCGCCGATACCCGCAGGTTCACATCGACCTCGTGACCGAGGGCCGCTTGCTCGATGTCGTGGCCGATGGCTTCGATCTTGGCGTCAGAAGCGCGGATTTCGTGCCCAGCGATATGATCGCTGTTTCGATCGGCCACGCCCGATCCTACGTCGTTGTGGCCTCGCCGACTTATCTTGAGACTCACGGCAAGCCACGCGTGCCTCTCGATCTGCTCAATCCCGCCTGCATCCGCATCCGGCTGCCTAACGGCGGCATCTACAAATGGCACTTCGAGAAAGATGGCCAGCCGGTTCAGGTCGATGTCAAAGGGCCCATCACCCTTGATGAGGCCAGCCTTTCGCGGACCGCCGTCCTCCGCGGGATCGGCTTGGGTCTGTTTATGGAATCGGACGTCCGTGAAGACATCGCAGCCGGCCGCCTGACCCGCGTCCTAGAGGACTGGATGAAGCCTGTGGCGCCGCTTTGCCTTTATTAACCTGGGCGGAAGAACCCGTCCGCAGCTTTCAAAACCTTCATCAACCTCGCACGCGAGTTTACCGCGGCTTTGAATGCCGACGTCAGGTGACGCAGCGGTCGGATCGCATGACGACGAAAGTCCAGTTATAGGCAAGTGGCGAGAGTCAGCTGTTGGCGCATTCCAGTCGGGCAAGAGCGAGCAGTTTTGGCCCATTCCTGACGTACGGGACGTCCGCTTGTAGGCACCTCAGTTGACGCGAGGTGGCGCAGCCGGAGTTGGCCCACTACCGATAACCTGCAGGGTCCGCTTGCAGGAATCTCGACTGAGGACAACGTAAGGACGGCCGGATTTGGCGCACTCGCGAAGCTCACCGGCAGGGCATTGCTCACATCGCACCCGCCCCGCTTGGCATGAAAGCCTAATTGAAAACAACGATTCCTTTGGGGCCCGTTGGGCCATCGGCCCCTAATTGGCCCGGTTGACCAGGAGATCCAGGCGCGCCGACTTTGGACCCCCCTCCGCAATGAGAGTCTTTCCCGGCATCGCCTCCGCCACCAGGAGGGCCGGGATCGCCCTTGGCACCACCCTTGCCCCCGGAGCCTGCCTCGGCAGAAGCGAGACTCCTGATATCCGAAAGCTCAGCGACGCCTTTCAGTTTCTCAACCCAAGACGCGGCAATAGTTTCATGAAGTGAAGTGATCTGTCGGAGATTAGCCGAAAGCGATATCTGAGCCCCTTGCCCGCCCATGCCTCCCGGGCCACCCGGCCCCCCCGTACCGCCGGGTCCACCGCCTCCTCCATCTAGCGGCGTACTCGAACCTCCACAGAATACGTCGCCTCCGCGGTTAGTGCCGTTTGCACCCCGCCCACCCGTGCCGCCCGTTCCGCCCTTTTGGCCTTCGCCGCCACGCTTTCCATTGCCAATCAGAACCAGCTTTCCTGTTCCGAGGACTTTCTCGACCACGAGTGAGATTGGCTTCGCCGGAGTGCCGTCGGTTCCCTTCTGTCCTTGGAACCCAGTTTTGCCGATCTCGCCATGACGATTGCATGTTCGAATCTTCTTCTTCCTGAAGCCGTTGAAGCTAGGGAAGAGTATCTCGCTTTCCGTGCATCCCCATGCTCCACCGCCTGCTCCACCGCCTGCCTGGGCTGGCGCTCCTCCGACGACATTTGGTGACGAGGACGGATCAAAGGACTGGATGGTCGTGGTCTCATCTATCCGTATCAGGGGCGCTCTTATTACGAGCTCGCGCCCCGCGAGATAGTGCGTGCCACCCTTAAACACCAGGACTTGATCCGTCGGATGGGTCTCGATGACGATCACGCCATCCGCAACGTTGCCAAGCTCCTTTGCGAAGTCGACTTCCTGCTGCGCTAGCGCCGGATACGCACAGCACAGAACCGAAAAGGCGCCCGCGAGACTTACAGACTTGCGATGTGGCATTGCCCCCTCCGTCAATTCGGCCGAGCGGCTACGAATTGAAGTTCGATGCTCTTAACCCTCGGTGTCACCTTCCATTCCCGCGGCTCCGTAACCTCCACAGAGAGGTAGTAGACCGTGTACAGGGGGAACATGACGTCCTGTATCCGGAACAGACGATTGGAGAAGTCGATCTTCTTCTGCCAGTCCTCGGTTACGTCGGTCGGAATGACGATAGGCCAGCTCTCGCTGGTCAGTCGGATCTGAGCCGCCGCTGAACCTTCAGGGACGTCACGAACCGAGAAGCACGAGCGACCCCGCCACGACACCCCGAAGCGAGGGTGTTCGACGAGCAGAGTGATCTTCCCGTCCGGTATTTTCCCTCCCTCGAACTCCAGCTTGGCGAGGTTGATACCTAGAAGCACCGCTCCATCCGTCGTCGTCGTGAGCTGCGGGTTGAATGGCACCTGCACGAGATGGCGCCCGCCGGAAACCGCTATCGCCCCCGCGATCTGGGTGTTGAGTTCTTCGAGGAAGCGCTTCCGTATGGCGACGTATTCGGGATCGCCGACGAGATTGTCGGAATTGACGGTGAAAGAGATCGGCGTCGGGACGTTCCACCGTTCGGTCGATTTCAGGCTGTCGTATGCCTGGATCGCACGCGACAGGAGCAGGTTGTACTGGGCAGCCCTCTTCTCCCGGTCGACCAACATGCTGGCCTCGAGTTGTTTCTGATCGATATTGAACCGTGCGAATGACTCTGCCTGATCCCCCTCGGCGACCATCAATGCCTCGACCGGAAGGTCGACGTTTTGCCCCGTGGCGTAGACGATTGAACGTCTCAGAAGCACCGCCTCCCGAGCGATGTCCCTGAGAGCCCGTCCCGAAAGGGTTGAGCGACTGGGGCACTCGTGATTCCAAGGGGTTGTTCAGGCCATCTTGGAGCGAGCGATGTGGACCCCAGCCACTCGCCGGCAGCATAGTCGCGCGGGACTTCGAT
>Ga0209127_100111_pt1 | contig 35093 bp, 31 predicted proteins | sample LakSupMetagenome_FD_187469 | JGI IMG/M metagenome (GOLD analysis project Ga0209127, IMG submission 187469) | Freshwater microbial communities from Lake Superior, Canada - Sta WM archaea (SPAdes) (version 2) | ecosystem: Environmental > Aquatic > Freshwater > Lake | place: Lake Superior, Canada... | reverse complement strand
GTCTGGTTCAATGCAGTGTGATCTGTTGGATATTAGATCTTGTTCACAGCCACCCCCTTCCATTCCGGCTCTCAAGGTTGGCGTCGTTAAAGTGGCCCCACGGTGACTCTTCACCTAAGCTCAACACAGGCATACCGAAAAGGACAACTAGACCTAGACTTAGACTTAGACCTAGACCTAGCAGCAAATACCCTCGACGGGGCTATCGTTTGGAGAAAGCGAGATAATGCTTTGAAATGATGGATACGAAGTTGACACGTTGGGTTTCGACGCGTATCTCTACCAGCACAGAATAAAAATATGTCAGCTTGACCGCAATCGGGAACGTCACTCTCGTTGATTAAGCACCAGCTTGTTAGACCAATTGTACACTGTTTATCTCGAACACTCGTCGGCCAGGAAGACTACCTTAGTATGGACGGAACAACGGATAGTACACAGAGGACTGCCATTACGGTATTCTCTGGAGGTATGATTAGCCCAAATGACCTCCTCTTTGCTGCACTCAACTGACCACCGAGACAGGAACCGCTGCCAACAGTCTGGTCGACGTATTCAACAGGATCGTCGAGAGAAGAAAATGTAAACTCAACTACATCATTCCAATCAGTGACAATGGCGGCAGTTCGTCAGAGCTCATTAGGTTCGTCGGCGGCCCTAGTAGGTATTCACAGCAACCCCCTTTTCCGGTCAACAACGGCTAACAGTAGACATAGGCGTCGGCGACATACGAAGTGAGTCGACCCGAGACACATGGAAACACAAGCCTGCAATGTACTAATCGCTCCGACTTCAGGCCGTCTCGTCCGCCTAATACCCAACCACGAAGGCGACCAAGAGCGGACCGCCCTCAAGACACTGTTCGAGTACAGACTATGTCAAGACCCCTTGAAGGCCCGCGCGGAATGGCTCGACATAGTCGAGGCCCGTCACTTGCTGTGGACGTTCATCTCGAGTCCCAAGCGTGAGCTCATCCGCTCGGTGCTAAACACGCTCAACCTCGAGATCGTCAAGCGGGCGCGTCCGACATCCGTCTTCAACTTTGCCGAGGCCAGCATCGGCAACATGTTTCTCACAGGGTAACCTCTGCTTTCCCAATCCCGGCCCCCTTTTTCCACAGACATCGTTCTAAGCAATACTCTTCAGAGCCCGCATCTTCTCCGGCTCCTTTGAATCCGCCATCTACCTCCTATCCATGATCTGCTCCATCCCAGACTCCGTCTCCGTCCTGCCCGCCATCAACTCCAACTTCACCCACCACATCTCCGCAGGGCTAGGCAACGGCGCCCAGATCACGGGGCAAGTAGCCATCTCCCACCCCTCGGCGCCCACCTCCCTGCCGGACGACGTCCTCTCGGCGCCCTCGCTCTCGGACTCAGACCACGACCGCATCGAGGATGCCAGCCTGCCCGGTAGCCTGCCCGTGCTGCGCCGGCAGCACATCGCGTTCTCGAAGGCGGACTCGGACGACAACGACGACCTGCCGGCGCGCATCGAGCGCGTGTGGTACATCAACCCCTACGGCCACGAGATCTGGCCCGTGGCGAACCCGAAGGTGCTGGCTGCTATCAACGCGTCGCGGACGGTCATCTACAGCATCGGCTCGCTCTACACGTCTATCGTCCCCAGCGTCATACTACGGGGCGTCGGTGCGGCCATCGCGGCGCCGGGGGTGCGCCACCGCGTGCTGATTCTCAACAGCAAGATTGACAGGGAGACCGGGCCGAGCGGCGACAAGATGACGGCGAGGGACTTTGTGGCTGCTATCACGCGGGCCGGGGCGGAGAGCTGGGTGCCTGAGGGGAAGTGGAAGGAGGAGGGCATGTTGAAGAGGTACGTGAGTCACCTGGTGTATCTTGAGGGGGAGGGCACGCCGGAGGTTGATGTAAAGGGTTTGGAAGGGCTGGGCATTATTTGTGTTAAGGTTCAGGGGAGGACGGGGAAAAAGGGGGAGTTAAGGTATGAGGAGGGGGAGTTGGGAGCGGCGTTGGAGAGGATCATAGATTCTTAGGGCCAAAGATTGTTCATGTAGCCCTTGCCCATGGAGAGTGGACGGAAATACGTTCTGCTGTTTTATGCTTTTTGGAGCATGTTTCTACATCTAGACAGTACCTAGGTATCATACTGCAGCTGAGCGGCTGGAAGCGTGTCGGGGGTCCGTATCCGATGGTTGTTCTTCCGGTTACCGGATGCCGGTTCGCCCGTTGCTTCCGACAGGAGTCGATCGCCATGTTGTCCAAACTCAAGCTTATCTTGTTGTAGCAAAGATCCACCGACGGTAAGTTCCCGGTGCCTACCTCAAGTGAGGCTGCCCTCGCTCCCACACGTGGTGGAAATGCGTCCAGGCCAGCAGGCGTCTATTGAAGCCTCGCCCATCTCGCCCAAGGCGACGCTAGCGGCTAGCATCAGGCATTGGCCCAATTCGGAAGGAATGATTGAAGCCGATCAATGCAACCGGAGAGAAAGGTGGGGAAAGGACAGGGTGTCTTCCGCTACTTAGCACGTGAGATCAGTGAGGGGCTCATTGAGAGCTGCGTCATCTGATGGTTTCGTGATTCACCGCTAACAGAAGCCGCGTACACAGGGGAGGAGGATACATGCGGTCCCAGCTTGGGCCCCAGGTTGAGCTTCAGCTCCGGCATGATGGTCTGCACATATGTAAACGTGATGAGAAGTACAATCGAGGTCATAGGTGGTTCGAGCCTGCAAGATAGACTTCCGGCATTACTGCACACGGAGTCATGCTGTTTGCGGTCGGCGATGGCCAGACAACCGACCAGCAGGCAGCACCGGCCGACTCAGCCAGCGCTCTTGCCGCCTCCTCCTCCCTTCTTCGCCCTTCCAGCAACAGCTGGCAGTCTAAACTTTGCTTATTGATCATAACGGCAACTTCCCTCCATGGATAGAGGCTTGGTGAATGAGAGAAAGCAAACAAGTTGTTCGATCGTGTCGATGTTCCATCTTGCTGACGGATCCCGAGACATGCCGGAAGTGCAGTTACGAATGGTGAATGGTGCCTGTATTCGTAAGACCTGGATGGACTTGCTGCGAGTTAGAGATTGTGGAGTCGTCGAACCGATAGGCGAGCTGTTGTTGCCCGGCTTCAGCTATCGCGGGGCAGGTATCGCTGACCGCCTGGCGTTAGTGCAGTGGCCTCGATATCGCCCCTTTGCCCCCCGTGAATTGCGAGGCCTGTTATCTGCCTGCAGCTGTGTCTATCGCATTTAAGTACACCGTACTTCGCCGTGTCACCGACCGCTCGCATCATTCACTGTAAGAGAGCTTACAGACCCCCCCAAAAGCAGCTCTTGTCCGCGTAGTCCGTCTTTCCCATCCTCTGTTGGTTCTCTCTCCTCTTCTTGTCGGCCAGCATCGCAGCTTTCATCAACTTCCTCACCACTTGCTCCCTCGAGGTCTTTCTGTTGCTGGGATATTACTTCGTCGTCTATTGTAAGTTAGCTTTTCTACATGCACTAGCACCAGCCTTTGGTAGCGTCATATTGAGCAAGCTGTGCTTGGAGTTGGGAATGCTGAGCCAACGGCTCCGCCCTTCACTCTTTTCCAACCACAGCACCTTGATCATCTGCTCGTCTACGACTTCCGTCCGTTCTTGTCAAAACATCAGACTCCATCGCCAGTTCAGCAAGCCAACCTTACTTATTTTCTAGAACCCGGCTAATTCAGCAGTGTGATTCAATCACCATGGCTTCCACCGTTGTGGCCAGCAGTGATCTCCCCATCACTGTGAAGTGCGCCTACAACGGAGAACCTCGCCGGTTCAAGATCAGCCTCCGTGATGTCCTAGTTGGCAGCCTCGAGAACAAGGTACGTTGCGCTTTCGTTCTCTTCCAAGCGTTTGCTAATCAGGATATCTGTGCAGCTACGAGAGGTGCTCAACGTTCCCGAGGGCGTCGAAGCCCGCATCGAGAGGTATTCTGACTCAGCCGGTGCATATGTCGTCTTAGATCGCCAAAACGTGTCGGTCTACAAGCAGCTCTACCGTGCTGCTAAAGCCAAGCAAAAGCTGAAGCTCCGTATCACCACCGACTCCGACTTGCCACGCGGCTCCCGGGGACCAAAGCCCGCCACAGTCGAAGACGAGGCCGAAGTATCGGAGACTCCGAAGCCCGCAGTTGAGCCCAAGACAGAGCAACCCTTGATCTCTCTCTCCCCTCCTCAGTCCCTGCAGGATCTGCAAGAAGCCCTCAACCGCCTCGAGTCCACCATGAGCCTGAAGGAGTCGACGAAGGCCATGAAGAAGCAGCAGGAGAAGATTAGAGATAACCTGGACAACCTCGAGGCTTCTGTCAATGCCTTCGGTGGCGGCCTGAACAGGGCCAGCATGTACGGAAACGGCTGTGAGCTCCGCCGGTTCCCTACCTTGGGATCGGGCTTGTTCGGCGGTCAAGGTCCCTTGAGCAGGTGTCCTGCTGCGAGCTCCACGTGCACTTATGCGGTGTGCTGCAACATCTGCGACAAGACCATCCCGGGCGCTCACTACCATTGCTCTACCTGCGACGATGGCGACTTTGACCTCTGCCAGGAATGTGTTGACCAGGGCGAGACCTGCAAGGGCTCCGACCACTGGCTGATCAAGCGTTTAGTCAAGGATGGTACCTTCATCAACAGCACCACCGAACGCATCCCTCCCAAGCCCAAGGCACCGCAGCCATCTCGCCAGGAGCCTCCGGCACCTGCGGCGCCAGTCCTGCAGCAGGCGGAGAGGGTTGTGCCTGTGTTGCAGAACTTCTTGTACCAGAACATCCGCACCTGCAACTCGTGCGTGACGGAGCTGCCGGAGAGCGACTTCGTCCACTGCAACACCTGCGACGACTTCGACCTTTGTAAGACCTGTTTTACCGAGGACCAGCATGGGCACCATCCCAAGCATGAGTTCACTCCTGCTGTCAGTGGTGCTGTCCTCGGGCCCGAGGTTTCGCGACGCCTCGCACCTGGCCGCAACGAGACACACAACGCCATCTGTGATGGGTGTGACAAGACCATCCGCGGTGTCCGCCACAAGTGCCTCGACTGCCCTGACTGGGACTACTGCAACAACTGCATTGTCGATGCTTCTTTCGTACACCCGGAGCATCGCTTCGTCCCCATTTACGAGCAGCTCGAGTCGATTGACAACCTGAATGCTCGCGCCTACGGCCGGGCTTACCATGTCGGCATCTGCTGCGATGGTCCCCTGTGCCAGAGCCGTGGTGCACCGAGCTACATCGCCGGCGTACGCTACAAGTGTGCCGTCTGCCACGATACCGACTTCTGCGCCAACTGCGAGGCCAGCCCTGCGAACACGCACAACAAGACGCACCCCTTGATCAAGTTCAAGACGCCCGTCAAGTATGTCACAGTCTGTACCACGGGCGCTCAGCGGGGCCAGCGCATGCCCGTCCTTGGAGATCAGCCGCCGCAGCTCAGCCGCGCCAGCACCAACTCCAGGACAACAGAGACCGCGGCTGCCAAGGAAGACATTGTCAAGACCGAGGTGCAGACCGTTGCCGACGTCAAGCCTGATACCGAAGTGAAGGAGAAGGCCGTGGAGACTCCTGCCGCTGTGCCTGCTGAGAAGCCTGTCATGGCGGAGGACCTGGTCGCCGTCTACTCGCGGGATACTGTCACTGATGGCACCGTCTTGCCACCCAACCACATCTTCACTCAGACTTGGTATCTCCGCAACGAGGGCACTGTGTCGTGGCCTGCTGACTGCGCCGTCAAGTTTGTTGGTGGTGATTATATGGGCCGCGTCGACCCTCGCCGTCCTGCCGATGTGTTTGAGCTGGCTGATGCCAGCATGTCGACTGTTTGCTCGCAACCTGTTGCTCCTGGCGAGCAGGTGCCTTTCACAGTTATGCTGCGCACTCCTGCTCGCGAGGGCAAGGCCATCTCGTACTGGCGCTTGACCACCAAGGACGGCTTGAAGTTCGGCCACCGGCTCTGGTGCGACATCAACGTACAGGCTCCCAAGCACGAGGCAGAAGTTATACCTGAGGCTGTTGAAGAAAAGGAGGTTGCCAAGGAAGCCCCCGCCGTCGTCGATGTTAAAGATGAGGAGCCTAAGGCCGAATCGACTGAGGAGTCCTCGGCCACCACCCGAGAGAGCCAGATGATCTTCCCCAAGCTCGAGAAGGAGTCGCCCGACGCCAGCATTCACAACGAGACGCCAGCTGACGCCGAGGCTCCGCCAGCGTATGAGGAGGAGTATGAAGAATGCAGCAATGTCGACGACGAGTGGGCCGAGGACGACTCCGACACCGGCTTCTTGACCGACGAGGAGTATGATGTGCTCGATGCTTCTGACGAAGAGTATCTCGAGGAGCAGCAGAAGAAGCAGCTCAAGAAGTAGAGGGCGAAGGAGTTGTAAATGGACTTTCTTTAGGCGCATGGTACGGCTTGGCTCTAGGTTGGGATCTCCTTTTCACAGCAACTCGGTCGTTTTCTAGTCGGCAATGGCTTATCATCCTCTCCTTTTACCTTATCTCCCATCGGCGAGTTTTGAATGTATCTCAGCTGCGGCTCTTTCCCATCTCTCCTTTGCTCATGAGCACACCTTTGCCGTGGATGGTTACCTACGAGTGATCATCTCGAATAAGCAGAATCATTCCTTTTACACGGTGTAATTGATGACTTAGTTGCCTGACCTGCAATTCTACTAAACAATATCGCGTTCTTGTTCCGGAGCCGCCGTTATAATAATATGAAAGACCGATTACTGTAGTACGTATGCCATTACGCGGTACGGCAGTGGTCAGGTGTGAGGACCTCCTGCTATCCCCTCCAAGGTGTGCCGCCTATCATTGCGCTTGAAATAGCGCTGTGCCGGCTCCGTCATTTGCCTGCCAACGAAGCGGTGTACGTAGTTGCTTTACTCCTTGCCAGGGAGCTGTTGACCCCCTGATTCCAGCTCAAGCGGCCAATTCTTCCAAGAGTCCAACCATAGCCTCCCGTCGCCCTTATCCGGCCCAGCCGACTCCACACGTACGCGAGAGGGCCGCCTTTACTCACCAGTTCTCTGGTTGCGCGATCTACCCCCTGAGCTTTCCTCATCTTCATCTTGCCACACCATCCCTGGGGGGGAGAGGGGGGGCATGCCGATGCATCGGCAACGGTGGCACGGCTCGCGCAGGGTGGAGCTCGTGTCGCGCGTCATCGCGGACGCTCTGCCGTGACCAAGCACTTCCACTCCAGGCTTCGCGCAGATACGATTCGAGCACCGAATGGGCCGGGGCGCGCAGGTTCCTCTTCGGATTCCCGGCGCCGTCGGTAGCCGATACCTCGAGCTGTTCCAGCGCCACCACCCCCCTCTTCCTCCGGCGGTGATGGTCCTCTTGGCGCCGTCGACGACCGCGAAGATGGAGCGGGCGAGCCCCTCATCGACGGCGCTGTTGGCGAAGACGTCGAGCAGATGTGCCCTGCGGTAGGGGTGGAACGAAGGGAGAAGCGGAGCGCGCGCTCCGCATAGGTACTCGGCGGCCCAGGCGTCGAACCACGGCTCGACGGGCGTGTCCCGGGCGCTGGTCCCGTCCCCGCTGGCGACTTGGACGAGCGGTGCGGGAGAGGCATCGAGGTCGAGCGTTATGCGCCGTAGCCGGGGGAGCCGCCCTAGGGCTCGGTATAGCGCGACCTCGGACGCGTCGCCGCGCGAGGGCCTCAACTCGAGGGCGAGGACCTCTAGGTGGGGGCATAGGGTGGCCAGTTGATGGATGTGGTCGTAGGGCAGAGGACCGTCGCCCTGGACAGATTGCGTTGGAGAGGTGGAGTGTCCGCAGGTTAGGGCTTAGGCCGGGAAGGACGGATACGGAGCGGTTCCACGCTATGAGCTGTAGCGTGGTCAGGCGGGGGAGGTTCCGTGTGAAGGAGAGCGCCGCTGTCCAGTTGCTAGACGCTGTCGGGTCTCTGATACAGGTGAAGCCCAGCGTCATGAGTGACGGGAGGGGGGGCTCAAACTCAGAAACCAGCGGGCCCTACCAGCTGTGGTAGATGTCCCAGCAGCTCCGCAAGTGCTCCGGGTCGTCGTCTCGTTCACAAGGCCCCAGAGCCAGGTAGGGATTATCTGGCATCTTCCGTTCGAGGTCTGTCGAGTAGAGAATCAGGCGGCGTACGTAGGCGAAGGCGTCACTGCGGAGCAACGTGGCCTTGCACTTGTCCACTTCTCTGCGCAGCGTCTCTGGCTCTTCGGCGTCGCCCAGGGTCATCCTGATTGTTCGGAAAAGGAAGCGGCTGGGGATGGCATAGTAGTGCTTGCTGGTCGGCGTAAAAGCGAGGAGACTCGGCGGGTGCGAGGCGTCGAGAACCTCGGCAATGCCAGCCACGACCTCAGGTGGGAAGCCTCCAAGTCCGGCAGCCATCTTGAGCATGTCTGGGTGAGTAGAGACGTGGAGTTGGCGACTTCACGGAGGGCTGATAGTGGTGGCAGAACCCGAGAGCAAGTTTTCCAAGTTGAGATTACAAGCCAGGAGCAACCTTGACCAAGACGAGCGAGACGCTGTGATTTGTACCATAAGTAGGTAAGGTAGGATAGCGTTGGCATCTATTATACGGTAACTTCAAACTAAGGTAAAGCCTTCATTTGCAAGGTTTACGAGTTCACGATAGGTACCTTGGGGTAAGGTAGGTAAGGTTACTTCTTTAGCCTGTATCTCATAGGAGGAGCTATTTCTACTATTCCCTCGAGAACCAGAGGCAACGACTTCACGTCTCTTCCCGGCGCTCACAAAGTGGTCTCAATCCCCGACATCCATCAGCTCAATCGATAAGTGTTCAGGGATAATGTGTCTTTGCTCTTAACCACTCAATCGAAAGTAACCTTCTTGCCCTGCGGCTTAACAGCCGCACCCGTCAACCGCGCAACCTGTATATCATCATGATAGCTCATGGACGTCTCCTTGGCCTTCTTCGGCACCTCAGCCGCTAACGGGCCAGGATCAGCGGCATCATCCTCCTCCCTCCGATCCTTCCACGACCTCTCCGCCTTCCGCTCCGTCTTCTGCGGCCGCGCCTTGTTCCCTTTTTCGGGCCTATCCTTGCCGAACCGCTTCTTGTATCTAGTCTGGTCGTCCTCGGCCAGCTCGAGCTTGAGCTGCCGCCCGTTGAGCTGGTTGACCCACCACTTGCGTACCTTTTCTCTCCTAACCAGCTGTGACTTTCCCTCCTTTTGCTCACCGTCAGCCTCATCATCTGAGTCCGCCGGTGACTTAGACTCTGTCCCCTCCTCCATGAAATCCTCAATCGTCTCGATCGTCTCCTTGATCTTCACAAATCCCTTGCTCGCCCACTGCGCCGCCTCGGGGTGCTCGAAATTGACCCAGCCGTAGCCCTTGCACTTGCCCGTGTCCTCGAAGGTAGCCACCTTGACCCAGCGGATGGGGCCGCACTTCTCGAAGTGTGCCCAGAGCTCGTCCTCGGTCGTGTTGAAGCTAAGGTTTCCGACAAAGACCTTCGTCGACTTTGACGCGCTTTCGTCGACCTTCTTCCCCGCTTTCGATGCGGTGCCGTTGGGATCCGCCACTACCGGCTCGGGCTCGGCCTTGGCCGGCCGGCCGTCATACGATTTTGCGTCTTTGATGAGGAGTTTCCTGCCGGCGAGGTCGTTCTCCGAGAGCGCAATGGCCGCGACGTTTGCCTCGAGCGTGGCGAAGTCGACGTAGGCGAAGCCCTTGTTCTGCGCGCCCTTCTTCTCCTCCTCCTCCTCGTCGCGCTTGCTGCCGCCCACCCGCTTCTCCTTCTTCTCCGGCTTGTTGGTGGGCATGTGTATCCTGGTGATCAGGTCGTCGGTGATGACGCCGCCTGAGTTGGCGACAAGCCACTCGCGCAGCTGCGTCCTGGTGACGTGGAAGCGCAAGTTGCCTATCCAGACGCCGTAGGGGGAGCGCTCTTTCTTGGCGGCGGCCTTCTTCTTGGCGTCGCCGTCTGCAGTCTTTTCTTCACCATATTCGGCCGCTGCTGCTTCATCGTCGCTGGCGGGTTTCGGTGGTAGAGCCTTGCCTTTCTTGAGGAGACGCTTAGCCTTTTTGGACGGCGGTTCGGGGAGGGTGAGGTCGACTTCTATTTCGGGGACCGAGGTCTTGCGTTTCTTGGAGTTGACCGGTGCTGGGCTCGCTGCCTCTACGGCGGCGGGCATATCTATGTCGTCCGTCGTCATGGTACTGCCGATGTGGTCTCCCCGTTACTTGCTTCTTCACCAGTTATGCTGACTGCAGCTGATTTTTTTGGGGGCATGCATTGATTTCTGCCGGTTCTCGATAAGCGCTAAGCGATAAGCGATAAGCGATAAGTGATAAGTGATAAACAACTTAAAAAGCAGAGATGCGGGGCAAACTGACTCCGCATCCCGTCCGTTTCGCAGCCCAACCTTAATCCGAGTATGTTTCCAGCTTTCTTCCGATTATCAAGATAACATGACAAGCCTCCTCTTTACTGTTTACTCTGGATGATTCTGGTTGTTGTCAAACGGTATATACGCTACTTGGCAGAGCTAGCTTCACCGATGTACAAACCTATCTTGTAACTCGTCCTGTCAGCGAGCGAGACTACCTACAGCCGCCAAGGCTTTAGACCTGGAAGAATTGACCCCGCACTGTCCCTTGGGCGGGCTGATATTCTAGCGGCGTTTCATACAGTGCTACTAACAGGAAACATGAAATAAATTCGTCCCTTTAACTTCGAACTCGGCTTGATATTCATCTTGATGGACAAAGTGCGATGATCTGAGCAGATACATCAGGCCGATAATATTCATTCTATACTGGTACTGCGTCGTCAACGTCGCCCGAGATACCTAAGGGAGAGACAGCAAGCGGGTGTACATCGTAGCTTGTCGTAGGACGCTAGTTTGGACGTCACGGGGTCCACCCTGCCCTCCATTCGTTGGTTGGCGACCTGTTGCTTGGGAGCAAGATGGAGCTAGCATTTTGACGCCGCCTCCGTCAAACAGTCTGTCTCTTTCTTCACTTCCACACACTCATCGGCAGTCAGGCCTGCTGCGACTCATCATCCTGAGTTGCCGCACCTGCCGCTTGCTGGACTCATTCACGCTCACCACTCCTGTTTGATGTTGTTGTTGCTAGCGCTGCTAAGCCGTGCTTTAATTGCAGGCAAGTCGGGGCCAAATTGACCACCAGCTTATCGACCGAAATCCTCAGGACCCGAAGCGCCCATCAATCTATCAGATCCTTCGATCGCTTTGTTCACAGAGAGGACCACCGGATCGTCCCACGACTCGACTCTGCTGGATACATCCTTGTCGCTGGTTCCTTCTCAGGCTATCAACAGTCAGCGTCTTCTTTTTCCCATCACCATCGCATCAAGCAACCGAGGCAGCCGAAAGCTTTGATCATCGTCGTCACCCCCTCCTCGCCCTCCTCAAATTTCAGCGTCAATATGAACGTTCTCCTCTCACCTCATCCGCCCCTATTTCCCCATCAACACGAGGCCAGCCGCCTTTCCCCTCCTCGATCCCGTAAGCCACCCCTTTTTGATTTCCGTTAAATATCTGTCGAAGTCGTCCACTGACCGAATATTGCAGTGTCGCCGTTCAATATGTCATCCCGCAAGCGGAAAGCAGACGAGGAGAACGACGAGATGTCTGTTTCGCCTCGCAGTTCTCCGGCAACAATCTCAAGGCAACTTGCGAGACCAGCGAAGAAAGTCCGGGGGGCGAACGATCTAGCCGGCCGCCCGCTTCCCCTCCCAAGGCTTCTCGAAACGCTCGATACCAACCAGCTTCGGACCGTTCTGCAGAAGATCTGTGAGCAACACCCGGATATCGGCCACGAGGTTACCACAGGTGCCCCGCGACCGTCGTTCGAGATGGCACTGCAGGTCTTGAAGGAGTACCAAGAAAAGCTCCGGACGGCACTCCCGTACGGCCAGAGCAGCTCCGACTACACATATTACCGCGTCAAGCAGCCCTTAGTTGCGCTTGTCGACGCCATCTCGGACTTCACAGCTCAGTACCTCCCTCCGATAGAGACCCAGACGAATGTCTCACTTCAGTACCTCAACGGTGCCACCAAGGTCATCCACGAGCTGCCCGACTTTGACAGCCAGGCTTACCGGTATCACAAGGACAGCGCCTACGACGAGATATCACGTGCTTGGGCATTGGTGATTTCTGAAGCGTCCAAGCGTGGTGGAGGTTTTGCGTTGCACACGGGCGGATGGGAACAGATCCTGACGAAGCACAACCAACAATCTGGAGGAAAGCTGGAGGCAGCCATGAACGCCATGGTCAACGCCGGATGGACGGCGGCAAACTCGGGGAACACGTCCACTCAGGGATCTTCGGGCCAAAACTCGATCCTCGACCAGCTGATGAACGGCACATACGGTGCTCCTGTCCGTGTTGGCCCTTGGTAGCGGCACAAGCACGGAGAACAGAAGCAACAACATCGCACATATACCGGGTGCAGTAACGGCCTTTCCTCTCCTTTTGGACCTCTCGAGGCATTGGCTGGCGGCATAGACTTGGGACTCGGTTACATGGCATATCGGCGTTCTTCTCTTTCTTATCCTCTCGGAAACAATATCCTGTCGTTGATATCCAGGCTCTTTCCTCTTGGCATGGGACGCATGTGGAGCGTCCGTAGGTAGTGGGGGTTCTTATTTTGTCCGGAAGTGTCTGACTTCCTCCCATTCCCTCTATACCTTTTCCTTTGTGTTGTTTGCGGCTCGGGATACCAAGGAGAGACGGTGGATGTTCTCAAGCGAGTCTATTTTGGGGGGTGGCCTGGCCTTTCTGTCTTCAGCAACACTGCCACATGAGATAGTAGAGACGAGACGACGTCTTGTCCATCAAATAGCAAACGGCGACCATAATGCGCTGTGTTCGTCTGACGGATATTCAGTCGCCTGCCTTCATAATCTGTAATCGTACGTGGTCCTAGTATCTGCTGGTGCCGCCGATTACGATGCGACCAGCCCAACCATCCTAACCCCTTTAGACTTAGACTAGACGCCGGTTCGCACCGAGATGTCCAGAGCATCATCCGGGCTAGTTCGTCGACCAGTACGCATAGAAGCATGTTCTTGTTCATTCAGTCTATCAGATTGTTCTCTGGAATGCACGCAGGTGCGGTAAATGAACACGAACCTAATCATCGGCGTTTAGGATCTGCTTCGGTTTCGCATGTCACTTTCCATTTTCTTAAACATCCGGGGCTGAGGCATCGCTAACTCTAGATCGGAGTAGGACTGACGTAGGTAGTGGGTCCCTTGGAGCCCAGTTGCACCACGTGATCGCGCCAGAGCTGGGTGTGGAGATGTCCTGCGACGCGTCCCACCAACCGCGACTCGGACATTACAGGCAGCGACCGTGAGCACCTAGAAGACCCAACACTAAGACACCTCGTGTCGAGGGCTTTCTCTGTATACGTCCCTCTGACTGATAACGGGCTTGCTTCCGAACGGCGTCTTATGACAGGTTGACTTGCACCTCTGTCAATATGCCTGCGTAAGTTCCGCCGACGTCAACAAGCCGCGCGGTCGCCACTGCACGCCGACTCCAAGCTAACTTATCTGCCGCCAGTCCTGGCCAGCAGCACACCAACATAGCCAATCCCTTTGAGGAGCCACAACAACGCGTCTCTCAGTACACGGCCCAAGAGATCGCCACACTGCAGAGCCGGCTCGACAAGCAGCTTGGGCCGGAGTACATCTCTACCCGCCCCGGCGCGGGAGGCCAAAAGCTACACTATGTCACGGCGGAGAAATGCATTCAGCTGGCAAACGAGGTGTTCGGCTTCAATGGCTGGTCCTCGAGCATCCAGAACATCCAGGTCGACTTCGTGGAAGAGCATCCCCAGACCATGAAGGTCAGCTTGGGGTTGTCAGTCATCATCCGAGTAACTCTTCGGGACGGGACCTACCACGAGGACATCGGATACGGACACATCGAGAACTGCAAAGGCAAGGCGGCGGCTTTCGAGAAGGCGAAGAAGGAGGGTACCACTGATGGTCTGAAGAGGGCCTTGAGGTGCTTTGGTAATGTGCTCGGCAACTGCATTTACGACAAGGCCTACCTGGCCAAGATATCCAAGATGAAGGTGGAGCCCACCAAGTTCGACGAAGGCCGTCTTCATCGGCACCACGATTTCATCAAGAAGGAACTAGTTGACGATGCGAAGAAGGCCGAAGTAGAGGCACAAGCTCTGGGTGAGCAAGAAGACACTGCTCGTCCTATGGCCACTGGCTGACAGAAACAGCAACGATAGAATCGTTCGATGATATGTTCGCAGGTATGTGCTGGAATCCTCAAACTGATATGGTCAACCGAGCTAATACATCTCCAGAATTCGACGAGGCGGATTTCAATGTTGCGGAAGATGATGCCCATCCCGACGAGGTTGCCCTCACAGACACGTTCACGCCAGACTCAAATTACCAGACTCAGAACCAGCCGGCAGCCAACGCCTCGTCTATGAACCCACCGGCGAGACCGCTGGCAAGATCAAGCTCGTCTGGGAGCACGCATAATCCGGGCCCGCACACACCGAACCAACAACAGAACTCGCGGTCGAATCAACAATATGGGGCCCAGAGCACTGGTGCCCAGAATCAGGTGCGCCAGCAAGGACAGCGTCCTCCACAACAACAGTTCAACCAGAACCGGCCTCAACAGCAGCAACAAAGCATGCACAGAAATCAGACCACCAACAGTAGCAACGTTAACAACCACACGGGTAAATCCAACATCAATCACAGCAGCGGTAGCACAGCCTCGAACGGCTCGTCTCGCCAAACGCCACAGCAGCCTCACACCACGAGCGCTCCTGGTGCGGGAGCAGGAGCACCCCCAGGAGGCGAGGCTACGGGGTTCTTCTCCGCCCGTGCGGTAAAAGAGATACCAGAGGATGCACTAGCGACGGGAGCTAGTCTCGCTCCACAAGCAGGACAGATCTTCAACCCACACGCGGAGAGCCCCTCGATCCGGAAGACGCCCGGAATCGACCACACAAAGTCCAAGCCACTCGCACGGAATGGTCAGCACGTCGCGCCTCCTTCGACCCAGGAAGCTCGAGCAGGAGGACCCAGTGCACCGGGCACAAACGGGCCATCGGCGGGGATGTCCTCGCGTCCTGTCCCGCAACAGCAACCTCGGCCTGGCAACGTCGTCAACCCACAGTTCGACGCCGCCAGACGAATCGGTGCGCCCGGCGGGCCGGGCAGTCCGCTCGCGAACCGGGGACAGTACCGGCCGCCGACCATTGTCAACAAGCGACCGCTCGATGGCAGCGCCGCGGGGGCGGTGCAGGCCAGACCGCCGCTCGCGGACGTGTCGAACAATGCTGGAGGCGCGGTCGCGATGGGGATCTCGGGCCCCGACGTAAAAAGGCTGAAGATGGGATGACGTGCTGCTGTCTGCTATAGTATTCTTTCTCGAGCAAGTTATCTGATTATGGGATGACAATGGAAGATTAGACGGCGTGGTATGGATTGCTTGGGACGACGTAGCGTCTTAGAGTTACTGTTATGCCATTCCCGTATGGCTACTTGTTGGTTTAGACACTCGGATTCTCTAGGTATCTGGGCGACGGGAAGGCGTGGCTGGCTATCGGACCAATTCTGGGGCTGTCGAACCCAGAATTATCCCAGCGCGAGTCTGTTTGTGCCTGGACTAGTATGCAGCAACCGAAGGCGGAACGGGGCGCACATCGCGGCTTCCACTCTTGGGACCAAGTTCGTCCCTTAGGTCTAAATGTTTGCTCATTGTGAACTTTATTTTCACCACATACCACATTCCACAATAACCTTAAGCACACTTTTGCTACCAATTTCTGGTTGGTAATCATATCTGCTCGTCGATCCTGATGTCGCAAAGCGTGTCAGCAATACATTCTTTGCGTATGATAATATGTCCAGCGTGTAGGTACAACCCCTCCAAGGAAACTGTACAACATATTGACGACTCCCATGTAGAACGTGGTCTTTGGCTGTGCTGGCAGGCCGTGGTAAGGCTGCGTGGAAATGCGCCTTACGCATTCGTTGTGTTAGAGAGCACCACCAATGGAATTGTCCCTGAACCTTGTCGATGGCCTGCTCTCTGGAGGCCTGTTCAAGGGGCTGCCCGCACTTTATGCGGCGCGGCGGCTATGCATAGTAGCCGCCCAGCTCCTATGGCCAGCCAGCAGGCTCTCACCAATTCTCAACCCGAGATATCTTCTCTTGACCTATGTTGTAGCATCTGAAGCGGCGTGTGAGAGGTACTTTTCTCTTCGACAATTTTTCTCAATATGATGCCATCATGGCTCTCGTCCTATCCAAGGTATCGACGCTGAAAGCAGAGCTCCGACTGGCACAGGCGATTTCCGAGTTTGAGAAAGAACTGGCCACCGAGCAAAAGGCCGCCTTTCGTACAGCCAGAAACGCTTCAACCAGGGCTCCTCCGGACTACCATGATGTCATGCGAGTCACCGAGGAGATCGACCGCAACGCCGCTGCACTTCTTAATAGTCGGCGATGCTTCGGTCCACGGGTGACCAACGTGCTGCATGCCGTCCAGCAGTTCGCCGCGCTCGGAGATGTCATAATTGGGGGTTCGCAGAATATCCTCGCCTGCGGTGTCTGGTCCCTCGTGCGCATGACCCTATTAACGGCTGTCAAGTTCTCTTCGTACCTCGAACAGCTCTCCGCTCTACTGATGAATATTGGTCGTTCGGCTCCGCGCTATGAGAGGCTCAAAGAGCTTTACCCGCAATCTCGGGCGTTGCAGTCGCACCTCTACGAGTACTTCATCGTGGTCGTGCAACTCTGCCACCATGTGCTGAAGCTGACAAAGAGGTCATCGTTCAGACAGGTAGTTGCCTTCCTAAGCGATGCCGACATGAAAATTTACCAGTCTGAGCTTGACGGCGTCTCGGCTCTCATCAAGGAGGAAATGACCCTGCTGATGGCCAAGGAGATCCGGGAACAAGGATGGGGTGTCAAGTCTCTTGTTCGTTCCGCCGAAGCGGAAGTACAGCGGCAGAGACTGGAGAGACGTAATCGGGTGCTTGATGCGTGCTCGACCTACGACCACGAGACTACCTGGAAGGAGACCCGGAAACTCGGGACAGCGACCTGGTTCCAGGGGGTTGCCGAGTACAAGAAGTGGAAAGTCGGCGCGGATTCTGCCACTCTGATCTGTACAGGCAAGCTGGGGTCCGGCAAGTCTGTACTTCTTGCCAATATTGTTGGCGACCTCAGCCTTCACGTTCAAAATACGAAGTGTCCTGTGGCCTACTTCTTCTGCCGCGACGACATATTCGATAGCCTCCAGCCCCGGGAAATAATAGGATCTCTAGCTCGGCAACTCCTACGCTATATCCCCGACCTGACAAATGCCGAGGAAGACATTGTCGGAGCAAAAACATCGCCGTTGGGCTTCGACACTGTTCTTGCGATTTTGCGCCGTGCTCTTCCAGCCACATTCGAAGCGTACTTCGTCCTGGATGGTCTGGACGAGTGTCGCGAGCAGCAACGGCGCGATCTGATCGAGCAACTCTACCAGCTTCAAGAAGTGTTCACATTGCGGGTGTGCATTGCATGCCGGTCCGACGTCGACTGTCTATGGACAATGGAGCCGGAGTCTTTTTGCAACGCCAGCGTTATGACTGTTCCCGAGAACAACCCAGAGATCCAGCAGTTCATCAGAGCCGAGCTAGTTGATCGTATTGCATCCCGCAAGCTCGTCGTAGGAAATCCTGGGCTGGTACTGGAAATTGAAGATGCCTTGATTGCGGGCTCTCAGGGCATGTTCCTCTGGGTTGCTCTCCAAATACAGTCGATATGCGCTGCGAAGACCGACGAGACAATCCGTTGTGCTCTCAAGGAACTTCCGCGAAGCCTTCCAGAGACATTCTTCCGCATTCTCAAAAGATCAGCACATGAACAGTCCGACAGGGACTATCAGACACGCATCTTCGAGCTTGTCATATCTGCCTTCCGACCCTTGACGACAGGCCAGCTTCGAGAAGCTTTAAGTGTCACTCCCGGTCACGATGTGTGGGACCCTGCGCGGCTTCTTAACAATGTATACTCGGCCTTGGCCTGCTGCGGAAGTCTTGTCATGGTTGATGAGGAGGACCAGACGGTGAGATTGATACACCACAGTGTCAAACAGTTTCTGCTAAGCGGCGCTCAACATTCGACGGGGAGAATATCACTCTCGGGTGCAAACAGAACCATGCGCGCCACCGTCTTCACCTACCTCAACTATGGCGTGTTCGACACCCAACTTTCCACGGCGGTGGCGCCACAGTTACCCGCCCAAGCGGTACCTTCCAGGATCCTTCACTCCATGGACACGTCAAGCTTCACTCGTAATATCGCGCTCAAGTTATTGAAATCACGCGGTCAGCGTGAGTTTGACATTGGAAAATATATGGCCGAGGCGAACAGACGGTCTGCCGGGCAGCCCGACTGTCGATTCCCTTTTCACTCTTATGCCAACATGCAATGGCTACAACATGCATACAACATTCCTGAGAACGAACTTTTGACACGAGATATGCTTTTCAAGCTGATCAATCGGAGACTTGCCCATCTGAGTGGAAAAGACGACGAATGCCAGAAGCTCGCCTTCTGGGCGGCGGCAGAAGGCAACCTGTCCGTGTTGCAGCAGTGCTTGGACAATGGCGTCGAACTGGAAGTCATACACGAGGCCTTGGGCACATCGCCCCTGTTCTTCGCGGCCGCCAACGGCCGGTGGAAGTGCGCTCGAACACTCGCGTCCTTGGGTGCGAATGTTGATGTTGCGGATGGCAATGGCCGCACTGCATTGTCTTGGGCAGCAGGCCTGGCGTACTACGATGTCGTCGAGGCTCTGCTTCAACATGGGGCTGAGGTCGAGAGCAAGGACCACCGGGGCTGGACGCCCTTGATGTGGGCATGTCACAGCGAGTCCTTTCCATGTGAAAGAGGGCCGGACCGCAGCGGGGCGGACTCGGCCTTCACCGCCAGGTTACTCATCAAACACGGCGCCAATCCTGCGACTGCGGCCCATGTATTCCACTCTAGGACAGATATTTCGAGCGCAACACCGTTATCAGTTGCGGTCAAGAGAGGTGACACAGCGCTCTTGGAGGCGCTCCTTAGCGCCGACACCGAACTGTACACCATCCGAAGAGGCGAACCCCCGGAGTCACTGCTGGACAAGTTGCTGAGTACTGCGGTTGCACTTGACCAGCCCAGGGTCATCAAAGTCCTCGTTGAGCATGGAGCTAGTATGGTGAGGTCGGGCACCGACTCTGATGACAACGGCTACGCCGTCGATAAGAACGTCCTCTGCGAAGCAGCGACAGGTGGATGTGCCTCAGCCGTCAGTGCGCTTCTTGACCTTGGCGCGGACGTGAACGCTACAGACAAAGGGTTGACACCATTAGTTTGTGCTGCTCGCAAGGGACATGCCGCGATCATCAGGATGCTCGTCCAGGCAGGTGCCGACCTAGAGCGGCGGAAGCCCAGAGCAAAAACAGCGCTATACGAAGCGGCAATGGGAGGCCACCACGCAGCCATCAAAGCGCTTGTTGCGGCGGGAGCTGACAAAGATGTCAAATACATCGACATGACAGCCTTGACCAGACTGATATCGCTAGAGGATCAGAAGAACCTAGACACGAGCACCATCAAGCTGCTCATCGACCTCGGCTCCGACCTGGAGGCAATAGACGAACTTGGTCAGACACCGCTAAGCGCGGCGGCCCTGAAGGGGAACACGACCGTCATCCAGATGCTCCTCGACGCTGGGGCAAACATGGAACACCAGGGCCTCCAAGGGCGTACGCCTCTGGAGGAAGCACATCTCAACCACAAATGGGACGCGTTCGATCTGCTGGTCAAGCGCGGTGCGGTGCTGGATCCTAGGATTGACGCCTTTCATAAGATGGTCGCGCAAACGTAAGATCGGGGAATCTATTCGCACGGTATCAACCCCTGAGATGGAGAAGTCGATGGATCGGCACACTTTCCAATTTTCATCGAATATGTTTCTGGGTTGAACGAATATCTCACGGCCCTCTTGACTCGCTGATATGGACTAGACTAGATTTCAACATCTCCCGTTTCTCTTCCTCGTGTACGTCCGATTGCTGATATTTACGATGGGCTTTGTGCGGGGTTGTGTAAATATCGCGGAAACATGATTTTACAGTGACATCTGAGAGTGGTACCAAGGTTATCATGGCATAACCGGCACGTGAAGAAGGCGTCAGCGCTGTATCTCATGTTCAGATCATGCCAGTTATGCAAGACGGAGGTTCCAGGACTGGAAACAAGGAGGTAGCGGTGGCGGGGAGTCAATCATCTCACATCGATACGAGCTGAATATACGCGTGTCAAACAGACATAGATCGTCAAAGTGAAGACAGTCACCTCGGGCAGCCGGGGGTAAGTTCATCATGCGCTGCATTCAACAAGCAGCTGGTCTAGGTCTAGTCAAGTACACATCTCCAAGATTTGACAGCCTACGGCAGCAGTAAAGGACACACCTACTTGCATTACTCCCCATGTCATTTATGGTAATTCCACACAGCCACGTCACAGAAGTCGGCGAAGAGGTCCCAGCGAAATTCTTACGATGCCTTCAGGAAGTATTATTACAAGTTCACCTATATGAATCAACATCCACCCGCTTCCCCTCCCTTCTCGGGGTCGTCAAAACCCCATCCAGTTCCCTTTTCGACCCTAGCACAGAGCTCTGGTTCGGTCCATCATCATCATTCTCTTGCAGAACCCTTCGCGAATAGAACCGCAAACAAGTCGTTGGTCATTATCTTCATGATACGTGAGTTGCATGCAACCACCACTTGCCGGCGGTGCACCTTCTCGCCCGTCCGAACCTCTTACATTTTCCTATTCCCCTGACTCTCCCCAACTGCTATTATCCGCCTTTGAGCGTAACCAACATCTTTTTGTCTTCTTCTTCATGCTCGTCGGGAATATAAAAGGACCAGTTCCGGGGGTGAATCCCGATGCAGTCCGCGGACGTATAAGCGGACCGTTGCGTCGTGCAGTCGAATACCCCAACCGGGTAAGGCCATCCAGCAGCCCGCCACGGTGTGTGCGTCCACTCAGAGGAAAGCATCCCGATTTCGACCCGACCGCGATGTATCCCGAGCGGACATGGGCCTCCCCCCCTTTGGCTTGGGCGTCGGCTCGCGCTCAGCCCACATCGTAACCTCTCTCTAGAAAGTATCCGTGTCCTGGCTCGCGATGGTGCCGAATGTGTCTGTCTCCCGCATTAGCAACCGTCCGTGAAGCAGATTTAGACAGCTAGTATATGATTGACTCACCCCTCTTCCTCCTCCGCTCAACGTCTCCCTCCTCTTCGCCACCACCCACACTCTCGCTCCTCGCGCTACTCCGCGCGGGGCTCCTAGGCGTCATGGCCCTCGGCCCGCTCGGCCTCCGGCTCGGGACGCCCAGCGCGCCGCTCAGGTTCCGGTTCTCCAGCCGCGGGCTCGGCTGGCTGTCGCGGCTGTGCGTGTGCCCGTGGCTGACGTAGCTCGCCGTCGGCGCCCCGTGCGTCATGGTGCCGTACCCGCTCTCGACGCTGTGGTAGGGCAGCGGGCTTGTCTTGGGCGCGGCCAGCTTGCTGATCCTGCTGCTGTTGCCCTTGGGCGGCGTGCCGCGCGTCAGTGGGCTGCCTGATCGGTCGAGCGGCTCCTTGGGTGGTCGGGGTGGACCGGCGGCGGTGCCGCCTGGGGAAGATGGCCAGTATTGCTGCTGCTGGTTGACGACCTGGTCGGCGGCGGAGCCGTAGCTGTCCCGGTTCGCGTTCCGGGGCAGGCGGTGGAGGCTGGTGGCTGAGCCGGCCCAGTCTGCCGAGCGCGGGCTCATTGGGGAGTCGAATTCCTGGGCTTGGGATTCGAGCGTGGCTTTGAAGAGCTCTGTCTGGCCTGGCCGGGGTTGGGGGTGTTGCAGATTCAACGAGTCGCGGTGGGCTTTATACTTGGGGTCCTCGGGGGTCATGCGGTAGTGCGCTACTGCCGGGATTGTAGGTGGTGCTTGCAGGTCTTCCCCACCCGGTGACCTGTGGCCGGACGCAGCATCGTGATGCTCGTGAGGCAGGTCCTGCTCGGAGAAGCCGCTGTGCAGCTTGTCTTCGCCGTAGGGGTCTGTATGCCCGTACTCGTCGTCGTAGTGAGCGAGATCAGAGCCGGACCGGGACGGCGGACTCTGGAAGTTACCGTCCTCGTCGTTCCTCTTGCTGCGCCGGAAGGCCTGAGCAACGCTCGAGGTTGTCGTCTCTGACCAGCGCGAGATCTTCGGGATGCCGAACCACCCCGTAGAGCTCGTCGACTTGTACTTCTTGCCCTTGTCCGTCCGCGGTGTGTTCTCGTTGCTCATCGAAGCTGGTGCTGTGACTCCTGTCCGTGGTGGAGTGGCAAGCGGTACCGAACCGCCTCTCTGCACGTCAATGGCCGGTGTCATGAGCATGTCTGGATTGTTGTTGTGGGCGTGGTCATCGGCAGGCTGGTAGTCGTAGTCGTCTTCGTTGTCTTCCGGGACCGTGCTGATGCGGTGGTCCGAGAACTTTCGGTCGTACCCAAGCTTGGCAGAAGCGCCGCGGGACTGAGGGATGGACAGGTGGCCCGACTGGCTGGCATGGCTGGCAGTGGAGGTACCAGCGTTGCCTTCAGGCTCATACCCACGGTCCTGCTCATAAGCGCCCTCTTGTTGGAGGTTATCGTACGACTGCTCGTCATGGTTGCTGGCGCTCGTGTTTCCAGGCACTGTCTGCGCTTTAAGCACGTCGACCTCGGTGAGGAGCTGGTTGAGCATGTCCTCAATCCGACCGAGATCATTCACGCCTTTGCCGCTGAGTCCCTTCAATGCTCTCCGGAAAATGTTGCGTTTCTTTGCGGGGAGGTCGTCAACCGTCATCGTGCCCGACTGCAGTGACCTCGCACCGCTGCCGGGGAATGGCCGCGGCCCGTTAATAGCACGCTGAACCGTCTTGTCCGTGTTCTCCTTGACTTCCGTGATTATGACATCCTCCGTATCCGCGAGCATGCGTTTGATGTCCTCAAACGAGTTGCGCATCTCCGCGGCAGCCCTGACAAGGGTGACCAGTATCTCGGTGTCCCGAGCACTGCGCTGGGCATCTCTGACCATCAGATGCTGCATCAGAGCAATGATATCCTTCGACTCAATCCGGTCGATACCGGCGCCCGTGGCAGCATCGTAGAATGGTGTTTCCATACCATGAGACATGCCGCTCATGTGCCTCGAGTGCTTCGCGACAAAGAACGGATCGTCCGGATGCGCTTGCTGCGGGTTCAAGTCGATCTCCTTGCCTTTGCCACCTTGGATATCTGGTGTCTTGTTGGGGCCCTGCGAGATGTAGCCCTCGTCAGGGTTGTGGCCGACTGGGCTCCTCATGGAGAACTGATCGCCATACCCAGCATTGTCGTAGCCCTGTTGGCCAGGCATGATGTCAGTGAGGCCAGGGATATTGACAATCGGACTTGCACCCTCGTACGGATTGGTGACGAGCGTGTCCCGCTTCCTGTCATCCGATGTCCGGTGCCATTCCTCGTCTTGCTCCTGGCTTGGTTGCCGGCTGTGAGTCGCAGCCATTCCCGCGGCGGTGCCGATTGCCGCCGCCGCCGCAACTTCGGGCAGACCCATACCATGACCGCTATGCTTCTCCTGTACGCTGTGATTGTCCATAATCTCGTGTTGCTCTTGATGCTGGAACTCCCGAGCAACCGGCGTCTGTTGACGCGGAGTGGCATTACCACTCCATGCTTGAGCATGTTCCTGGTGCTCAGCCTCGTCAATAGACTCGCCGTCATCCCAGTGTCCGATCTCTGGCATGTTGTCATCGTAGTTAGGAATGGCTCTGAAATCCATCTTAGGCTGGTCGTAGTGATCAACAACATGGCGAGTGGCCGGGCTCAACGGTCCGTCCCCGTTCATGGCGCGCTCCTTGAATGACTTGTTCCGCTGCACCCCAGCACCCTCATGGTCATGGGTAAGCTCATCAACGGCCGGGCCCTTGCCCCGACTCTGCGCTGCCTTGATAGCGGCCGCCGCTGCAGTGAGAGCCGGCAGAGTGATGGCCGCTTCTGAAGCGGTAGGCGACTGTCGGTACTTCGACGTAGGTACCTTGCGGCCATACTCATCGACATCGTACTCTTCCGCAAACTCGCCCGACCTTTGGCTTCCGGATAATGACGCGGCATTCCTCTCTTCAACCAAGTCCCGCCGGCTGTGCTGGCTCTGCTGGGTAAGACGGCTCTCCACTGATCGCTTGGAAGGAGTAGCGTGGCCACGAGACTTCTCCTCTTCCAAGTTTGCCATGGAATGCCGAGGGCTGTAACCCGCGTTCTGCCCATACTGACCCGATTCGTTGGTCAAGACAGAGCCGTCGAGCATGGATCCATCCACCAAGGACGCCACGTTCGATTCCAGGGACTCGATGGCAATGTGCGGGTGAACAATCTGCGGGTTGGCACCAACTGCCCGCACAGCCTGTCCACCAGGCTCGGCGCGGCTGACTTCGCTGTCGTTGTATCCGACGTGCCCGTACTCCATCCCGGAGCTCCTCACGCTGCGATCATCGTCTCCAAACTCACGACTCATGACGTTGCTCGGGACGGATGTCGGCGAACCCATCGCATCCTCACGTTCTACCTTCTCCGGTGAGGACATAGATCCACTGGTGTGCGTAACCCGCGAGTCGCGATTGGGCGCCTCGCTGCCGCCTTCGGTGTACCCAGACACGCTTGGAATCGGGCTGAGGCCACGCCGTTCTGGCTGGTATGGAACGTACTTCAAGGGAGGAGGAACATCCTGGGTGTTGTAGTAGTCGTAGCCTCCAGACTGCATGAAGCTGGGTGCGTCATGCCTCTCGTCGTATTCCTCCTCGTCATACTCATGCTGAGCGGCAGCGTGAGGGGCTGTCTCGAACTGAGTGGAATCGTATTCTGCCTCCTCGATATTCCCAGTGCCCCTTCGGGGTAGAGCCTTCAGGTCGCCGTGCGAGATATTGGCGTGCTGCGTTCCGAGACCGTTCTGCAATGTCCGGCCCGTCCTTGTCGGCGTAGGTGTGCTCGACTCCGAGAGGATCCCGCGCGAGACCTCCTGGACTGGGGTGAGCTCTTCCGAAGCCGAGTGTGGCCTGTCAGTCTCGGCAGAAAGGATCGATGTCCTAGTCATTCCGGACATCGTAGTGCCAACTTCACTCGCCATTAGTGGCATCGGCGGGTCCGGTACAGACAACTCCGAGTCCTCGTACTCTTCATGCGGTAGAGATTCGGACGTGCGTGACCTCAGTTCGGCTCGTCGCCGACGTCTGGTCCGCTTGTCGTCAGCGTTCGAAGCCTCGTGTATGCCAGCCGCTGTGGCCAAGGCGCCTGCTGCTGCACCTAGAGCGGCAGCTGGAAGTCGGTCGCTGCTTCGCTTGGGTGCCTGCTCAACATCACGAGTGGTCTCTTCAACAGACACTTGACTGACCCCACTCTGCGATGGACTATAGTCGAAGTCGTGACGAGCCTCCCTGTCCCGTCGTTCCTTCTTGATGCTGTCGCGTGGGGTCTCGATGTGTTTTTCGGTTGCTGAAGACCGCCGTCGGTCGCTCGCATAATCATCCCTGGAAGCAGTGGTGGCGCTAGACGTCGTTGAGTCCCGGCGACTCTTGTGCTTGCTCTGCTCCCTCTTCAGCGCATTCAGCTCTGGTAAGATAAGTCGCCTGATGGCATCCTCGACGGTCTCGAGCAGCTTGGGATTGTTGATGGATGAGGCCTTCGACGTTCCAGAACGCATCGAATGCTGGTCGTATGAACGGTGACTGGGTGACAGGTTCGACGATAGGACACTAGTGTCAGCGCCTGAAACGAGGGAGTCCTGGGCATGGCCGCCGCTCGACCTTTTGCGCGGAGTTTTCGTTCGTTCCGAGTGCTTGTCCTTCTCGCTCACGCTGCTCGACCTGCTCTTGCTAGACTTCTGGCGTTCTTTGTCCCTGGATTTAGATACAACGATATCGTCGTCCCGGCTCTCACGCTTCTTGTTTCGTAGCTTGCCAACCGCCATCCCAGCAGCTGCCCCCGCAGCCGCGCCGGTGAGTACATCCCTGGTTCGGGACGGGCTCTTACTCCTGACCTTTGACTCGGACATTCTGTATGATGACGACGTCGGGCCTGAACCGTCAAGGAAACTGTCGGTAGGAATGGCAGAAATGTCGCTCATAGCAGAATTCTGGAAGGCGGCGGCAGTGCTGTCGGCAGCTGGAATGAGCGGACTAGCCGGTCGACGACGGCGCACGTTCCCGCTCCGGTCAATCTCGATGTCGATGGGGTTGCGACTGACGTTTGACTCCTCGGTCGCGGAAGCATACGAGCTTAAGCTCTTCGCATCCTCGTGGTCGGCGCTCAATGTCGAGACTGCTTCCCGGTCAAGCCGTGCGGCGCCCAAAGGGCTTGTCGTCCTGCGGCGCGAGAGGCTTGCCTTCCGCGACTTTGTCTCGGTGATTTGAATGTGGTCGCGATCGGAACTACTCTTGCGGCTGCCCTTGCTCGGAGTCAGGCGCACACGAACGCTAGGTTTCCGCTGGTCGCTTGATCCTGCGGCACCAGTGCTCTTGCCTCCTTCGAAATATTCTATTAAAAGAGAAGTCTGCGACTTGTTGTGCTTGTGCCCGCGGGTCTTGATGGTGACAGGTGTACCGTCCTCCGGTAGTGAATAGGAGGACTTGGTCTCGGCCGGTTTGGACAGGTCGGTGGCCAGTTCTGTGGCAGTCGGTGTCGTACTCTCAACCGTGGACTCGCTTTCTGTCGGAGCTGGCAGCGGAGGCACGATAGAGTGCTTCTTGCCTTCCACGCCCATGTTTGTTGGAAAGGTGGTGGCGGTCTTCGGTCTCAACCTAAATGCCCGCCTTCCAAGGTTCCAAATGTCCCGTCCCGGGTTCAATTACTCCCTTTCCCCACGAATGCTGAAGGGGAGAAGAGAAGGACGGGTCGGCGCAATCACACGAGTGGTGTTGTTTATTATTCAAGACATGAGGTGCAGGAGATCTGTGGTGGCGGCAGAAGAGTGTAAGCAGGGTATCGTCACTGAAATTTGGCAGCCAAACAACAAGAAGAGTGCGCAGCCCGGATCTTGGCTGGGCGCAGCAACGAAACAGGAAGCCAATCTGAAGCGGTTCTGATGAAATACTCACAGAGCTCGTGCAGGAAACAATGGGCGGTGGTTGGTTGTGGTTATGGCCTCGGAATCACTGAGAGAGCTGGCCCGCTATCGAAGCTGCAACAGTGCCCTCTGTCACTGACAGACAACACAGTGTCAAATGATCCGACTTCTGAGCCGAATGCAGGGGAATCGGAGTGTGCGTATGGTAAGCGGTGGCACTTATGCTTGGAGACGCCGGCGACCCGCAAAGCTGCAGTCGTGAGAGGACGATAGAAGCGATGAGAGGTTCGACGAAGTCGACGCAATGTGCGAAGGTTCGAGAGAATGGCGACGGCCGACTGGCGATGCGACAGTGCAGGAGGCCTGGACGGCGCAGTATCGGGCCAGCTTGTGGAAGGCAGGAGGTACTCAGTCGACACTTCAGTTAGCAAAGCCAACGAAACTTGGAAACTTGAGCGGCCTCTGAACGACAATAGGCTTATGAGGCTTTGTTATTGTCCAGAAGTGGCTGGGATGGGCCTGATGAGTTGGCTCTGCCGATGGTTCGGACCAATTGAAGAGCTGAACAAGGGTCCGTAGAACGAGCGGGCTGCAGCAGCGCTCTGCAGGCCCGAGTGCGGGAACAGCGACAGGATGGGCTGTTCAGCGCAGTTGCCTTCGCTTTCTCTCTCTCCGTTTGGGGGGTCGCAGCGCCCGGAGAGGCGGGATATGCGGGAGGGGTGGAGAAGAGATGCCAATGGAGGGGGCGATTAGGCGATGGCCTGGTCTGAGTTTGAGACAGTCGAAGGCGGTCTCTCTTTCTGGAAGTTTTAATAAAGTTGCTCGGTCTGTCGTGACTGGAATGTTGAATGTGAATTACCCAGGGTAAAAGGCGCCTGGGTAGTGTGGAGGATCGGATGCAAGGTGAAGAAGCGGAATATAGCGCTCCAGTCCGGGTCTTGTCGTCCCGGAATGTGCGCAAACTGCGTCCAGGAGATGGGAGAGGAAACGCAAGAGAGGACGGATCTTCAGCGGCGGGGAGAGGGTCGAGCTCCTGGATTTTCTGAAGACGCCTTTTGTTGACATTGGCAACGAGGCAACGAGTGGATCACAAGACAGTGGACAGCGACAGCGACGGCGCCAAAACGAGGCAAGCTTCAGTGATGGAGCGACGAGCTAGGACCCCTGCGGTTGGCTCGTGCCGCCGCTGTTCCCTTGCCGGTCCACTTGGCGTACGAAAATCAATGGTTTGTCGAAGAAACGTCACCTCTCCTCTCGACTTTCTCGTCTCCACGCCGTTCCCTGTCAACAACTGCGGAAAGCTTGACTTGGATTCGACTCTACGGAGCTATCATCTACTAGATCTCGATTCTACGTCGTAATCAACTGTCAAGTCTTCTTGGAGAATGACTGGCTGAGGTTGAGACATGGCCGGGTCACTAGGTTTCGTTATCACACCGCCTGTCGCCGCGCACCGAGGCCGTGCGCTCTGTGACACGGGAGAAAAGGAGAAGGAAGCGTTGGTCTCCCGAGCTGAATTACATACTTGCCTCTTGGTGGAAATTAGTGGCTACCCGGAGCCTCCGTTGGGGAGGCGGAGAGTCCGTTTGTTTAGATAGTATCTCTGACTCCTGTAACCCGCTACTAAGCCTCAACATCATCCGAGGGGGAAGTGAGGTATGATACCCAACAAATATGCGGGAGCTGCCCGCCTCTCGGATCGCGCCGTTAGGGCCTTGTGTCCTAAAGTGTGCTCCACCACATTCCTGCTCCGGTGAGGGCTGAGGCTCCATCTACGTCACACAGCCCAGAGTGAGACCTCGCCCCTTAAACCTCGGACTGTCTCGCCGTCTCACTCGCCCACGGGATTTATGCTGCAAGGATCGAGGCGTTTGTAAAGGACAAAGAGCACATGTGGTTGGATCACTTGGCTACGGTAGTCTGGGCGGTTGCTACGGAATCGGCGCTGCAGAATGCATGCGGCCGTCGACTCCTGCAGTAGCACGTCGCCAACTGCGCACAAGTGTGGACGAGAGGGGAGGACGAGGTTATTGACTGCATATGCAATCCCGAGGTCCTGCTGACTGCGACAGAATGTTCACCTAGGGATGTAACGCACTCTGGACAACGAGACAGATATATGACAACACTGGTCACAGGTTGAACGTGGCTGCAACGGAGGTCAAAAAGATGCATTAACGTCAATCAGGACATGCTGCTCAAGTTCCAAGTCCGCTGATAAGAAATTCAGCTGACGGGATGCGGTTACAGCCCCTTTTCCGCTCTAGGTACCAGATGCTATCAATGCGTATGCGTAAGGGAAGAGTAAAGATGGGAAAGGAGGTTGTAGGATAGCTAGCTTGTTAGCCTCAAAAGACTTCCGTGGCCCGGAGTGACTTCCTCCCCTTCTTCGCAGGACTGTCATCAGGATCCCTCCGCTTCTTCCTGTCAGCAGCAGTCGCGAGTTGTTCCACCTCGGCGTCCTCGAGAATCTCTTCCATCAAAGGATTGTCCATAAAATGGACGGGAAACCCGCCTCCAAGCAATGCCTTGAGCGCCTCGACCCTCGCCTGCAGCGACCATGTGTCGATAACCATCAACTGGTCACCCACCCGTATCTTCTCCCGGTATCCAAACTCCTGGAACGCACCGCCGTCCGCTTCCCCGGTGCCGCCTCCTCCGACATGGGGATTGGCACCTCCACGGCCGGCAGTAGAGTATCCGGGCCCTTTGCCCCGCTCGAGCGACGTGACGATGCTCGTGAAACTCGACCGCAAGTGCTTTCGATCCCGTTTGGAGATCGACTTGGACGACTCTCTCACAATCTCAGCCATGCGTGTCATGATTCGGTGCTGGTTGTACTGCATGTCGAACTTCTCACCCGTTTGCTCCTCGTGGTCACGCGCCACCTCGAAGAGAAGCGCAATATTCGACCCGGCACCTGTTTGGACCTCTGCATCCGTGCTGTCGAGCTGCTCCATGAAGGCCTCCATGGCTTGCTCCGCTTGATCAAGGAGGTCGGGGACGTAGCTGGCCACCAGACCCCAGGCCTGGAGAGCCGCCGAGACCACGCTTCCGTTGTCCTGAGCATGGACTGCCCCACCATCGCTCTCGATGATCTCGACCAAGAATTGGAGGACCTCGTCGTAAGAGGCCGAGCCGCCTCCTCCATACAGTACGGTGGCGCTCAGCGAGCGGATGGCCTCAATCTTGACCTTCTCTTCGTCGGAGTCTTCGCAGACTCCCTTTAGAATTTGGTAAGCGCGGTCGAAGACGTTCGACGACGGACTCGTAATGACCGTGACGTTCAAGGCCCTCATGCCCAGCGTGCGCTCGTCGGCACTGTCGCCGCTCCGAATGCTCCTGAGAATAGAGGCAATGATCTCCGATAAGCTGCCGTCTATTATGGTCTTCGCGTAATGGTGGCGCAAGAGGTGCACGTAGGCATTCAGCGCTGCTTCGCGGCCCTGGACACTGCTGCGTTTCAAGTTGGTCATCTCGGCGATGCGGTCTCGCAATCGGTCGGGCCACGCGGCTACGGTGTTGCCGTCGAGGTCGTTGTCGTCGCCGAGCGAGTTCGTGCTCACTGTCATGACGTCATCGTATTCGCCGCCGCTGTCGAAGTCCTCCTCTTCGGAAGCGTAGCGTGAGCCTGCCCGAGAATGGCCGGGAGACGTGTCGGGCGAATGGGCTACTGACGAGCGGCCCGACTCTGGCCTGGCTCGCGCTTTGCGAGAGCGCGTCTTGCCGCTCTCCAGCAGGATCTTCTTGCGCAGGTCGTGCATTGTGGAAGTGTTTTCTGTGTCGCCGACAGAGTCCGTGGGGATGCGTCCTAGGGTAGTATGCTAGGTGGTTGAAGTGTGACTATGTCGGGGGCTTTATGAAGTCGCGGTGTGTTAGGTGCTGGGTGGCGAAAGTGTACAGCTGTGGTGGATTCTGATCACAACGCAGTTAAGGGACGTGACAAAGTTGGGCATAAAATCCATGAGGGATAGGAGTCGGAATGCAGTCTGGGTTCGACAGGTAAATGATTGTAGCGGTGGCGGACAAGATTTTGCGCCTGGTTATCAATGGAGGTTCCTGTCGTGGTGAATGTGAAGGAACGAAGGATGAAGGGAAATGCGTCTACCTTATTTAATAAGCAAGTAAAGCAGCACATGTCAAAATAGGAAAGTGTGCGGAGCGTCGCTGAAAACGACACCGCTCCCGTGACGCACAGTGAAAATGCTCCGAGTTAGACCCTATTCACCCAGGAATCAACAAGCAACAACGCTTGCGCTAAAGGACACACCACCGTACCGCGAACACTGTGATGTGTATGTATGACTGTGGCATGATATGAGGCCGTTGTGACGAGCCTCGATCTGTGGTACCAACAACACACCCTGCCCTGCCTGCTGAGAAAAGGCGGGGATGGGAATGGATGGGAATGTGGACTTCCGGGTGTTAGCGGGCAGGCGGGGGACTTTCACCGCTAAAACCGGCAGACCCATTCCTGCGACTCTTCGAGTCGGGGGTTGTAAGTGCATGCATGAAGCTAGGCTCAACTAAGCCTAAAGAAGCAGTGTACTGATAACCGATAAGTTCAGACCTGACGTCGGTGACTTGCTTATCCATGTTGGAATGCCGTTATCCAGTCGAAAGAGAGCACTCGACCTGCCGAACGAGCTCGAAGTCTTCATGGATGGGACATACCTAAGGTACATACCAGCTATTTAGGTAAGTAAGGGCTTGCAAGATCAGGGCAGTCCTAGCTAGGCCTACGCATGTGGTACGTGTATTTTAGATCGAGGGAGCGGAAGTCGCAGGGTGATGTGGTGCGGTGGACCACCTGATCAGCTGCTTGTCATTCCAACACAATCAAGGACACGCCATGGCCGAAACTTCGACTTTGACGCTCGAGAGGAATAACAGGGTTGCCGATATAGAATGTGAATTGCCCTGGTTAATATCCAACGTTGGAGCTTTCGCAGGAAAGCGAACAAAGCCCCTCTCACTCCGGACTTGGGTCATGCTCGGAACGGCTAGTCCAAGTGGTAAGGTACACTGACCTCCAGCGAGGACGGATAACCCGGTGGGTGGGCCCTGTTGCCCCGTTTGTATGAGTTATACACGTGTAGGAGCACTGTAGAGGCAAGCCCTGTCTGTGTCGTATACTGCCAGGAGAAGGGTAAGGTAGCTAAGACCTGAGTTAGCTTGGCCTTCGGGCTGGGTTTAGTTGACTTTGCAGCGGTGCCTCACAAGAAGACAAACTTGGCTCTCGTCCGAGCCTGTCAGTAGACTCCGTCTACAAGCTCTCAATTGCACTGCTTGTGGCCCTCGTTTGCTCCTTCCCTGATTAACTGAAGAACCGTCCGAGGAGCTTATCGGCCAACTACGGTAACTTAGGAGCTGCCCCTCCTACCCCTCACCTTCCAACCACAAAGTACGAAGTCACGACCACATTAGGTTGTGCTACACGCCAGAGACCCTGTTCGTCCCGGACAGTCAAGGCCGTCTGCACCTCTCAACCCTTCGTTCACTTCCTCCTCACTATCCCGTCCTCCCAAGATAGCGAGATCAGTATTGGGTCCGCAATTTCGTCTCATTCTGGGGACAGTTCGCAAGCTATAATTGTGGGCTTGCTTCGAGGTGAAGTTGAAGGTGATGAGACACGACCGATAAGGCCCCCGTTCACGCCTTATCCTACCCCCGCTGCCCTCGTCTGCCTGATCCCAACGGTCCATCCTCGCACCCGTCACCCTCAAACACCACCTTTGCTGCTCGACCTTGTTGAACAGAGTTTCTTCCCATCTCTTCCCATCCGACATTTGACTCCCCTCTACTACGCACACGCTTGTTTCGTTGTTGGTCAGTCACGCCAACGGTCTGGTCGTCGGCCGACCTACGAAGCAACCTGAACTCAACGCCCCACGCCGCCCGCCCATTGACCATGGCGGGATCTGATCAAGTTGCTGGTGTCAGCAGTGGTACGTTTCTCATTTAAACCATCCAAGACAGCTGCTTCTCCAGCAAACTACCTCTCTTGAAGTGAACAACACTCACCATCCGTGGCTGTAGTCGTCATCAAGCTCACTGCCGACGACAATATCAACGACCTCCGAACCAGGACCATCACTCTGACCGAGGTCAACAACACCCTTCCCATAGGTCGTGCCAGCAAAGTTGCTACCAAAGGCTTCATTGCGGCTGCTGACAACGCCTGGTTCGACTCGCCCGTCATGTCCCGTAACCATGCCGAGATCGTTGCCAGCTTCCCAGACAAGGTAGAGTCCACTGTCTCCTCCAATCCGAAGGTTACACTACTGACTGCCGTCCCAGACGGTCTCTATCAAGGACATCGGCTCCCTCCACGGCACCTTTATCAACGGTGACAAGGCGCGAATCGACCATAACGATCCTATGGAGCTGCGTAACGGTTACCTAGTCACCTTTGGTGTGCCCATCATACGCAACTCGGAGTCTTTCGCTCCAGCAACAATCAAGGTCGGCATCAGCCACGAGTCCGCCGGACATCGCAGTCCGGTACCAGGCTCTACGTTTGCCCTGCCGGAGTACGTGGACGACGAATCATCATGCTCGTCTAGCGACAACGAATCTGAAGAGCCGGAAGAGGAGCTGATTGGATCATACGAGCACGGTCAGAACTTGCCTGCCGGTGTAGAACTCACCAAAGGCCGCCAGGAAGTCGATATGGTCGACCTGACAGATAAGGATATGCCAGGCGACATGGGCCGCTCAGATGCCGATGGCTTGATCGATCTCACTTCCCCACCGCGAGCCGTCAGTCCGGATATGGACGACGATGAGGAGGACGAAGATCAGGAGAACGACGACCGGGAGAACGACGAGGAACTTCGGGTCATGCATGCCACAGCCATGATACTCGACAAAATCGTCGACAACCAGTCCGATAGAGACGCGGCGAGTATCGCAAGCCTCTCCTCCCAGGACTCAGACGTAGAGCCGGAAGAGGCCCATAATATCAATAGTGACTCCGGGTCGGACGTTACTGATAGTGAGATGGGTATAGCCGATGATCGCAGTGACGACGATGAAGGCAACGACAGCGAGAATGAGAAGGGCGACTGGGATGCCGAGTACTCGTCAGACGACGATGTCCTGGACGAAGGTAAGCCGCTACATTAGGAAACCTGGCCGTTGCCGCGGTTGTTACTGACATGCGTCTTACAGAGGATCCGGATACCGCTGTCTGGGGCTGCGCAGAGGTCGAGGACGAGCCTGTCAAAGATCCCCGCTTCGTCCATCATGGATCTGATAGCGTTCCATTAAGCTCGACGTACGACAATGACGTCCCACGCGATGCACCTACTACTACTACTACTACCCACGCCGTCCGGATGGACCATCCCGTGGCGTTCGGCGGGCCGTATCCTGTCCCTTATTATTCCAGGTCCCAGTACGCTCCGGTGTACGATGGCCCCATGGTGCTCCCGTCCCCCTTCCATCCGCCAGCTCGGGTTCGTCCAGCCAGTCCTTCAGACGCTGTACTCCCGAGGCGATCCGTCCATCTGCCTACGTTTATTTCGGCAGATACCTTCGGCAGGCCAACAGCTGAGACACTTGGGGAGAGATCTGGCAAGCATGAGTTCTTCGCCGCGCGTGCGGAGAATAAGAGCAGGGTCTTTGCTCCGTCAATGTATGTCCCTCCTAGGCCTACGATGGCGGATGCGAACGCGACGGCCAAACCTAGTCTCGTCGGGGAAGCCACGATTGTCCCGAAGCCCGCGGAGGTCGAGAAGCCTGCCGTCATCGAGAAGCCTGCCACGAAGGGTCACGTCACGTCCGAGAGCAATCTCCTGGATGACCAATATCGCACCGAGGCTCGTCAATTGCCCGAGACCTCAGAGGCTCCGTCCGAGAAGCCAGTCGAGAAGCAGGTCGAGAAGCAGGTCGAGAAGCAGGTCGAGAAGCAGGTCGAGAAGCAGGTCGAGAAGCAGGTCGAGAAGCAGGTCGAGAAGCAGGTCGAGAAGCAGGTC
>Ga0209127_100110_pt1 | contig 35177 bp, 25 predicted proteins | sample LakSupMetagenome_FD_187469 | JGI IMG/M metagenome (GOLD analysis project Ga0209127, IMG submission 187469) | Freshwater microbial communities from Lake Superior, Canada - Sta WM archaea (SPAdes) (version 2) | ecosystem: Environmental > Aquatic > Freshwater > Lake | place: Lake Superior, Canada... | reverse complement strand
GGCCTGGACCCTCTGCGAAGCAAGTTCGAGGCTCATGTCCGCAAGGCAGGTTTGGCGGCCGTTGCCAAGGTGTCTGCGGACGCCGAGAAGCTGGAGCCCAAGGTCTACGTCGATGCGTTGCTCGAGATCCACACGCAGTACCAGGGCCTTGTCAAGAGGGCCTTCAACGACGAGCCCGAGTTCACAAGATCCCTGGACAACGCCTGCAGGGAATTCGTCAACCGCAATGACGTGTGCAAGTCCGGGTCTAACAAGTCGCCAGAGCTGTTGGCCAAGTACACCGACGTCTTGCTACGAAAGAGCGGTACCGGTATCGAGGAGGCGGAACTGGAGAGTACTTTGAGCCAGATAATGACTGTCTTCAAGTATATCGAGGACAAGGACGTCTTCCAGAAGTTCTACTCTCGGATGCTGGCCCGGCGGTTGGTGCACAGCAACTCGTCTTCGGATGATGCCGAGACCAGCATGATCAGCAAGCTAAAGGAGGCGTGCGGATTCGAGTACACCAACAAGCTGCAGAGGATGTTCCAGGACATGCAGATTTCCAAGGATCTCAACGAGGGGTTCAAGCAGCACGCAAGGGCGCTGGACACGAAGGTGCTGGACTCGCAGTACTCTATCCTGGGCACCGGCTTCTGGCCGCTCACGGCACCTAACACGACCTTCAACCCTCCAGTCGAGATCGCGGCCGACTGCGAACGGTTCTCCCGCTTCTACAAGAACAAGCACGAGGGCCGCAAGCTCACGTGGTTGTGGCAGCTCTGCAAGGGCGAGGTCAAGGCGACGTACTGCAAGAACACCAAGACCCCGTACACGTTCCAGGTGTCGCTGTACCAGATGGCGGTCCTTCTACTATTCAACGAGAAGGACCAACAAAGCTACGAGGACATTGCTGAGACGACGCAGCTCAACCCCGAGGCCCTCGATCCGTCACTCAATATCCTGTGCAAAGCAAAGGTCCTCGTCATGAAGCCCGAGGGCAAGGTGGGCCCGGGGGCCAAGTTTGCGCTTAACTACGACTTTAAGAGCAAGAAGCTACGGGTGAACCTGAATGTGGGCATGAAGTCGGAGACGAAGCAGGAGGAACAGGAGACGAACAAGAACATCGAGGAGGACCGTAAGCTCCTGCTTCAGGTGAGTGCGCCAAGTACTGGTCCCAGACTTGAAGTTTATACTAATCGCATTTTCACAGTCGGCCATCGTCCGCATCATGAAGGCTCGCAAGAGGATGAAGCACCAGCAGCTGCTCAGCGAGACGATCAACCAGATCCGGCAACGGTTCGTGCCCAAAGTGGGCGACATCAAGAAGTGTATCGAGATCCTGCTCGACAAGGAGTACCTGGAGCGTCTAGACGACGACGAGCTCGGTTACCTGGCTTGAGCACGTTGCGGATGTTGATATTGTGTATGACTAGGGTACTGCCGCGGAGGTCTCCATCCATGACCCGGTATAGGCGAGTGTGTCTGGGACTCAGATGAAGGGATTGAGGCAGGGGAGGGAGCTTGGTATCCGATCGTTGCGTTGTTTGGGTCTTCTACCTTGCCATGCAGGGTGGTAGGCCTCCCAAGCCTTTACCAAGATCCAGGGTACAATGCATAGAGGAGTCCCTGATTGGCCGACACATGGCTGTAGGGGTAGTGAATCGTCTACGGGACATGTCTGTCTACGCAGAGTGGCTTCTCAGTTGGTCGATGTCGCAGTCAATCTTTTGAAAGGGAATGCCGACAAGGTGTCTCTGGTCTTGACGACTATTGACAGCACCCGCTTATCGGCCGCTAGGGAGGTAAAGAGGTTAATGAGCAACGCTAGACTTAGACTTCGAAAGCAGTGCCGTTCATTTGATTCCTGGCTTCGATTGCTCTTCGTGTGTATTGAAATCCACCGCGACTCAGGAGTCTCTTGGGCCTTCCTTCTCCTGACTCGACCACCCCGCACCCCGGACTGATCCATTCCTACACCCCACACCTTCGGCCTCATGGAGTTAGGAATCAACTCCGTCCTACGACGGCAACCATAGGCACAAGTGTGTCAACGGACTTCGTTTCCCGCTGAATTGAAGTTGCACTGGACCTACTAGCTATCCGTTGCGATGTCGCCAGGTAAGCCGCATATAGATAGGCAAGACACATGGTTCTCGCACCCTCCAAGTTTCAGTTGAACTTGTACAATACTCAGTAATATCATACTCATTGTCCGGCAAGTCTTGTGATCAAGCGAACACACTACCTTTAGCATGTCTCCCTCGGCCTCCCACAAGCGGCCAGTCCGCATAGCAGGATGCTCCGGCGGCTTCACCGACCGGGCGCGGGCCATTACCAGTCTAGCAGCCGACCCGGACGTAGACGCAGTGATAGGGGACTGGCTATCTGAGATGGTTCGTCTGCCCTCTTCTCGACGCCTACCCATTGTCAAAAGGCATTGAAGCCATGCCTCACATTTTCTCAGAGTGTAGCCCTCCCACGTACCTCCTCCTAACAGTCCCAGACAATGACCGTCCACGGCAGCGGTAAGATCCGCAACCAGCCCGCCTCCCAGAAGGCGCAGACTCTCGAGGAGCGCATGGGCACGGCCATGTACGCCGAGACGTTCCTGCAGTGCTTCGAGCCGGCGATCGAGAACCTGGTCAAGAACGGCGCCAAGCTGGCCGTCAACGCCGGCGCCAGCGACACGGAGCTGCTCGCCCAGGTGTGCGCCAAGATGATCGCCGATAGGGGCCACGGCGACAAGCTGAGGGTCGCGTGGGTGGAAGGGGACGACGTCACGGACCAGGTCAACAAGCTGATCGGCGGCGGCGAGAAGTTCGAGTCCCTCATGCACGGCCGGACCCTGGAGGAGTGGGGCCTCGAGCCCGTCTGCGCGCAGGCGTACCTGGGGGGTCTGGGGATTGCGGAGGCGCTGCGGCGGGGCGCGGACGTGGTCATCTGCGGGCGGGTGGCGGACGCGGCGCCCGTGATCGGCGTGGCGGCGTGGTGGCACGACTGGCGGGCCGACCAGTTCGACGAGCTTGCCGGCGCGCTGGTGGCGGGGCATCTGATCGAGTGCTCGGCGTATGTGACTGGCGGGTACTATTCGGGTTTCAAAGATCTGATTAAGAGTGGGAAGCATGTCAATATGGGGTTCCCGATCGCGGAGGTGGATTATAGGGGAGAGTGCGTCATTGCTAAGGAGAAGGACACGGGGGGTTGCGTGACGGTGCAGAGTGTCACTAGCCAGCTGGTTTATGAGATCCAGGGGCCGTGAGCATACACCTCTTTCCTTACACCTACCCGAGGCAGAAGCTGACCACGAACAGATGGTACTACAACTGCGACGTCGTCGCCAACCTGGAAGGCATCCAGATGGCGCAAGTAGGCGAAGACCGCGTGCGCGTCAGCGGCGTCAAGGGCCTGCCCCCTCCCCCCACGACCAAAGTCGGCATCACGGCGCCCGCCGGCTTCCAGGCCGAGTGGCACATCTACCTCTGCGGGCTCGACATGGCCGAGAAGTGCGCCGTGACCGAGGCCCAGGTGCGGTACGCCATCGGCGAGGAGAACATCGCCAAGTTCACCACCCTAAAGTTCCACCAGAACGGATCGTCACCCATCGACGCCGAGAACCAGGACCTAGCCACCGTCGACTTCCGCATCTTCGCGCAGACCAAGGACCCGGAGCTGCTGCGGCCCGACGTGCCCAACGGGTTCAACCGCTGGGTGCTCGAGCTCTTCCTCCAGAGCGTCCCCGGCGCCAGCCTCTCCAACGACCTGAGGCAGACCGTCCCAAAACCGTACTATGAGTATTGGGTTTCCCTCCTCCCGCAGTCCGAGCTCAACCACCGCGTGCACCTCCTCTTCGACACACCCAACAACAACGACAACAACAACAAGGTCATCCCCATCCCCCCGCCCAAACAGACCCGCACCTACCCCCGCCAGCAACCCAGCTACGAGACCACCTCCCCGCTCCCGCTCGATACCTGGGGGGAGACCGTCCGCGCGCCCCTGGGGTACGTCGTCTACGGCCGCTCGGGCGACAAGGCCTCGGACTGCAACGTTGGCTTCTTCGTCCGGCGCGACGACGAGTGGGACTGGCTGAGGAGTCTCCTCACCATCGACAAGATCAAGGAGCTGCTCGGCCCCCACGAGTACAAGGGCAAACCCGTCGACCGGTTCGAGATCCCGGGCGTTAGGGCGGTGCATTTCCTGCTGCACGATCATCTCGATAGGGGGTATAACGCTTGCAGCAACTACGACACGCTGGGTAAGCTGGCCGGGGAGTACATTAGGGCTAAGACGGTGGATGTGCCGAAGATGTTTCTCGAGAGGGGCTGGATATAGTATCCCGGATGGGGTGTGGGGAGTAGAAAGTTGTGAGGAATAGGGAGAGGTGGACGGTATCAACGGCTGGTTCGATGGTGTAGTTGGTTATCACGTGAGTCTAACACACTCAAGGTCTCCGGTTCAAGCCCGGGTCGAATCATGGCAATGAAGCTCTCCTTTTTGTGCTATATCTAGTCGCGTTAGTTTTGTGGGTGGATGTGGTGGGCCGGAAGCACAACAGCAGGGCAGCTGAGCGAACAGCGACCGTGCTTGGAAGGCGAACCATTCAAACTAACCAGTCTAGTCTGATTAGCGGACGACGAGTGGTAGTTGTGTCAGCTTTTGTTTGTGCACTAAACTAAAAATTAAGAACCAATTGTGAGATGCGATGGAGCAAAAGTTCTCGGATACGGGGAGTCGAACCCCGGGCTGATGAGTGAGAGTCATCGATGTTACCGCTACACCATACCCGATATGCCGACCAAAGGAGGTCGGAAACTGATGAGAGTGGGATTCGAACCCACGCCCCTTTCGAGACTACGAGTCGGGATGCTGATCTAGGATCTTCAACCTGAACGTAGCGCCTTAGACCGCTCGGCCATCTCACCATTGTGATTTGATGAAGTCGAGGCCCGTTATTGGCGGCTGTGGACCCGACATGACTAGCCTGACCAGAAAACAGATTTGTCACAGCAGCAAGTCGGAACCACCGCCAGTGTAAATGCAAGGTATCAGAGAGGGTATAGACTGCGTGCGTTGCGACCCGCCGAGTGTCTGCGACCGTTTCGTCCGCTTCATCCATTTTCTGATGCGCCAATAGTTACAGGCGGTGGGATGCCGAGACGCGGCCCTTCGCAATCTCGGCCACCGCTCGTCTATCCTCGTGTCTCTCTCTCTTCTCAGACACGGTTCTCCGTCGCTTCCAGAGTAGTAAAGACCGTCTCTGCGCCGTCCGTACAACAGATCGTGACGCCGCTGCGTCAGGCAATATCGCGTGCGATGTGATGACCTCTCCTCGAAGGGAGATCGTACCATATGCCAAGCAGCGACGCCGCCCAACGCCAAAGCCGCTTCCCATCCAATCTCTCCTGCCCCGGCTCGTACTCGTGATGAAGCGAATCTGGGGATCTTGCGCCCCTTTTCAACGAAGGTGTAAGGAAAGCGGTCATGTTAATCAGACATGACAAGCCGAGAGTCGTTATCGCTTCCTGTAGAGATGACCGGGACGGTACCGGGACGGGATGGTGTCCTGTCGTATGATAGGTATCTCGCTGTAAGCCCGCCGCAGACCCCTTTATGAACGCCATTAAAATGCTCGTGTGACCGGATCGAGGCCGACCAATAAGATAATCCAACTTTTCTTGCAGCCAACGCCGTTGGCAAGGCGACTCGTACTCTCACTACAGAATGCCCGAGTCTTTGAGGGCATTGTTCAGAATCGTTTCTTTGACAGCGGCGAATACCAATCTGATATTTGATGTGTCGGTGGCCTGTGTGAGACTGCAGTTCTTGTTAGCATCTCCTATTATATCCCGGTCCTTTCCCTTGCAGTCTGTCTTACTGGGGATATAGGTTCAGATGCGCCCTGTTGACCTGGTTGAACCTCCACAGCAGATATTTGGCCGCCTTGTTCACGTCACTCCCGCCGGAGTAGTCAGGGAAGTAGTTCCCCAGCGGTGACCTCGACAGCTTCTGCCTGAAAATGTCGACCTTGTTCAAGAAGAGAATGATACTCGTCCTCATGAACCACCTCGAGTTGACGACCGAGTCGAACAACAAGAGGCTTTCCATCATACGGTTCTACAACCCCGAGTTAGCGATAGCCCTCCATCGTAACACTCCGAGTCGGCTCGGCCTACCTGACTACTCTCCTCCAGCAATACTTGGTCGTATTCACTGAGCGCGACGCAGAATATGATGGAAGTAACGTTCTCGAAGCAATGGATCCACTTCTTGCGTTCGCTCCGCTGTCCACCGACATCGAACATGCTAAGATATCCGGGTCAGCTTGACCAGTGTGTTCCAGGGGCAATGTATCCGACTCACTGTATACTAAGCTGGCCCATCTGAAATCGTGTCTCATATATACCAGTTGTCTTCGTTCGCGCTCGCAGGACGTCCATTTCCGTGGGGAGATAGTGTGGGCTCACAATTCTCTCGGCCTCCTGGAAGAAGCTGCGCACAAGGTTAGCCAAGATTCTTTTTCCTGCATCATGGAGTGTCCCGCACTATTCCGCCGAGTCCATGAGGTAGAACTCGGTCTGCCGCCCCATCAGCTGCTCCTTGGCCGGGTCGTTCCATATCGATATCACGGCCTGGCCGACCTTGGGGTCCAGCTCGGCCTGCGGCCCGGGTTCGAGCGTGTAGTTGAGCAAGAAATCGCTATAATCTTTGTTGATCTCGTTGACAGGCTCGATGTCGAACTGGCGCATGGCGCCGACGACGGCCTTGGCGCACTCGATCAGGTTCTTGAAGACTGTCGGTCGGTAGTTGTAGAGCTCGTCTTCGCTGTAGCCCTTTAGGTGGATAATCTTCATCTGTTTGACGATGGTCGACTTGCCGCTCTCGCCGGAGCCTACAGAACATGCGTGTCAGCAAAGGCAGTCGGCGCTAGAATTGTCCACCACCACCGCAGTTGGAGTTTGCACATACCGAGTAACAAGATCTTGCATTCTCTTCGCAATCGTTTCGAGTCCTCTTCTAAGTCCTTGTCGATCTTCTGGCTCCGCTTCTTCAACTCCGCCTCCTCGCTGTTTGAGCTCATACACGCGCCCATGATCATGGGAAGCGACGGCTCAGAGGGCGAGCCTCTCTGTGTCTGGTGTGTATGTTTGGGCGTGCGAAACGGGGATTGTCGGCGATATTCGACTGCTCGTTTATGGCCGTAATCGTTTTAAAACCGCAAGAGAGCTGATGTGACTGCTCCGATGTGGTCGCTCTGTCGAGGTCGAGGGAGATTGAGACCGTGTGATTTGTGATAAAACCCAGCTGCAGAAGCTGCAGAGCTGGTGTCGAGCAACGGGTAGCGACAGGGCGACTTCCAGGATAGGCGGTGACCGATGTGATTGGTGCTACCGTCGCGCAGTTGAACTCGACCTCGAGCTGGACTGCCCTGCGGTCTCTGATCGTGGCGTGTATTTCCCGAGATCGACCGGGAGGCTAGGATTGGTGGTTTGGGAGACGCGAGACGGCAAGGGAATTGTCTGTCGACCTCGAGAGCGAGATTATGGGTTGTTTTAACCGGCCCTGCGGTTCGTTTCAACACGGGGCGCCGTTGTGACGGGTTGCACAAGATAGCAAGCAGTGTCCCAGACGGTGGAGTGGTGGACGACGAGATGGAAATGGGACGGTAGGGGGGAGTACGGCGGAGAGCGAAGAGGTGCCGAAGTGAAGCGCGGGATAATCGGGATGATGTGTTGGATGCGAGGCTTCCAGACTGCTCGCATGAAGTGAACCGCACCGTACCCAGGTCGAGCACCAACCCAAAAGGTTAGGTGAGACTGCGGGGAAGCGCTGACGGACTTCAGACTCCGCAGTTGAGGTTTCGCTGGGAGAATCTATTCGTAATTACGATACTACTGATGCCGTCCAGTGATGCGCGCAAAAACCTCCCAGCGGCCGGGTGCAGCAGCAGCAGAATGTAGAAGAAGAAACAGGAGACGGCAGAAGTTGATCAATCCCGGTCTCGCTTCCATCGGAAGATGCATCTCGTCACTCTCTCAGGCATCGGCCAGAATTGGACGATGACGGTTGCAGCACGTTAGGCTGTTACCGGCCGACATCACTTATCGGTGAGCATGATTTGCGCTGCTTCTGAACACTTTAGCAGGTACCGCGCTAATGATGGAGCCGAGGAGTACTTGCGTTTCGGTCACCGTGTTGGTGGCTGAGCTAGCCCGCCGCTAAGGCCCAGGAAAGCAAGTGGTAAGCGCCTAAATAGCCTCCGCACTTGACCACATCACCGGCAACTTCCATAATGTCATATCCCTTCGAGTTTTACGCATCCAGCCCATGGGAATGTAAATGGAGAGAGCTCTCCATCAAGACACCGGAACAAGTATTACTTGCGGCATTGGCGACCCAGAAATTTGCTAGGTCAAAGTCTGCATTTGGATCTAGACTATCGTAGTCTCAGCTGAACAACTTACATCAGGGGCAATGCCTTGCTTTACACGTGTACAGTGTGAATGCGCAGCCTCGAATTCGGTGGCTTGAGAGCTTGTTCAATTCCGGGAGATCCTCGTTGCAACTCCCTGCCCAGGGCTTCCCCAGGCCTGGACTGCCATGGCCCAACCGGGACCGATCCGCAGCCGTTCAGTTTGAGCTGTTCATCTCATCAAGTGAATACGGCGGGATCCTTGCCGTAAGATCACACTTGAAAGCTTGTCGTCAACCCCTGGTAATAGGTCAAGTAACCATGTCAACCCCAGAATTTGATAACTGTCTATGCTAGCCAAAATGTGATTGATCACAGTTGAGAAGATACCTTGGTGCTCATCGGCAGACAACCCAGAGGATGGCACATGACGTTTCGCCGGCCTAGATCTCAAGACAATGGATCGAGCATTGACTCCTCGACCACGTGTCGTTCCACATTGCATCGAGTCGCTCAGGGACCAAGGAGCCAAGGACAGCGTTGTGCCTTCCAACTCCACAAAACGTGGTTCAATTCAGCGCCTGGCAGCATTTTGGAAATCTTGCCTCTTCGTCCAACACGCTGAAACTCGATGCATTCATGGTCCCCTATGATCGACGAATCGCCCAAGTGTTCGAATGACGTTCCCTTTCCGGGGAAGATGCCCAAAGCAGAGTGTCAGCAAGCTGCACAGCATTGACGATTGCGACTCATCCAAAGGAAAGTTTTAAGGACCCTGGCTCGTGGCAGTCTCAATGCAGCAGCCGCTTCTGACATTGAACCTTACCCCCGAGTTGTGACTTCGAGCCTGACTGCTTCTTTTTCTTTCATCTTCCCTTGTCCGATCTCTCAGACTCGGGACTAGCGCAGGCACAATTCCGTACCCTCGCGAATCAGAAGAGCCATTTCAGACCATTGATCTCGACATCTCCTAGGACCCTGTGAGCAGAAACTTTGGCGCCAGATTCTGGAAGTCGTCCGTCCCGGATCTCAGCCGCTCGACGTATCCAAGCGCCTGCCTTCCCGCGCCTTTGTTCCAAACCCTCCCCGTTGCGATCTTCCCCCTTCCCCGGATTGAGCATGTGGAAATCCTCGTTTTTCTTGTGAGACTTGAAACCAAGGTCTCGATTTGAGAATGCCATGACACAAGCGATACTACTGCTCTCGGAAAATGCACGTTTGATATCCAGGAGCTAGACTTATGTCTAGGTTCCAAAACTCATTGCTTGGCGGCCATGTCATGCTGTGAGACCACGTTACCGTGAAAGCCAGCGACTGGCACGACATACTCTGTCGTCGCACTCCGGTTAGTAGGGAGACCATGAGACCAGCTTTGCAGATGCCTTCGTTATTCGTATTGTACCCATGCATGCTATTTGTCTATACCCTAAGTGAGGTACCTGAGATCGTACCTACACCACAGTCTCTCAATCCCCAGGTGCCTTCGTACTTTCTGCGCCTTCAGGCATCTCACTCTGTATCCCAGATACCGAATCAGGTCTCCCGGGCGACTCCAACCCAGCCACCGGCTTCTTCGGCGAAGCCACCGACGACGAGGGACTATCCGGGCCCGTCCCGTGCAGAAAGCCATCGCCGCTGTCGTCCGTTCCCCGAGTAGAAGATGAGAACCGCGGACTTACAACGCCGCTCACCGGCGCCATCGCCATCTCCCTCTCCTTCTCTGATTGACTCTGGCCCTCACTCCTCCCGCTAGCGACCGAGTTCCTGTTCTTCCCTCCCCTGCCCCACCCCGCCGACCACCGGCCTCCGTTGCCCGCCGTAGTTGTCGTCGCGGAAGAACCCTTTCCCCAGCCCGCAGCCTTCCTCTTCTCCCCGGCCCAGACGGCCCAGCTATTCACGTAATTCCCCGCCTTGGCTCCCACGCTCTGCATCGTCTGCTGCGCCTTGGCCAAGTCCACGCCGCCTCCTCCTCCTCCTCCTCCTCCTCCTCCGCCGTTAGCAGCTCCCTTCTCGCCCTGCGCCGCAGACTCCTCGGCCCTCTTCCTCTGCGCCTCCCGCAGCGCCTCCATGTCGGCGTAAAGCTTGTTAAACATGGTGCTCGCCTTCTCCCTCCCGGCGGCCAGGTTCCTCCCCAGCACCTCCCTCCCCTGCGCGAACCGCTCGTCCAGGTGGAGGTCCTGCACCTGCTGCGCGATGCGCCGCTGCACGTCGTCCACCGTCAGCCCCCCCGCGCACGGGTGCCTCGGCTCCACGATGTCGAACAGGTGGCTGTCCGTGTTCGCGTCCCAGATGCGGTAGTTGTCAGTCCGCGACCACGCGTCCACGAACTCGGGCCCGAAGTCGTGCGCCGGGTCGCCCTCGATGTGGGGGAGCGCCATCCTTGGGTTGTGGCCGTGTTTGGCCAGGTAGTTGTGGTATTTCACCGAGGAGATAAGGGAGAGCAGGTACTCCTCGAACTGCAGGCGGATGAACTCCTCGCTGCCGACGTAGCCCATCGTCTTGGGCCGGCCGGGGTTGGACTCGTCCCACGTGTCGTTGACTTCTTGCGTGATGAAGTCGATCCACCGCCGGTCCGGGACCGACAGTTGAAGTGCTTGTCTGAGAGATGAGGACGTGATGTTGATGGAGTCGTCGTCGAGGTTTATTAGGATGTCGCTGTACCGGTCTTTTTGTTGCAGTAAGAGCGAGTTGGTACTGCCTACTATGTACGATTTTGTGCCGAAATCCGCGAGAACGTCTAACTGCTGTAATGGAGTGTATGGCCCAAATAAGCTCCCCTAGTCACTGTCAGCGAGCTGTGTCGCAAGGAAGAGAGGCGTACCCCATACCTTTCCAAAAACCTGGAGAGGCAACCCCATGTAAGCCAGCAGGGAGTTGCGGTCACTAGTCCTCAAGCTCGTCGGCTTGGTCAACTTCTTTTCATAGTTATCCAGCTCCGGGCCCGCGCAGTCCTGGAGATTTCGAAGCAGCCCCGGTATTAGAGAGATTAGTGAAAACTGCATCATGCAGAGGCGCTCGCACCGCGAGCCAAAGAAAAGCATCTGTCACATGTCAGCTCAACTTCTTTCCGGACCCCCTCCCCCCTTTTTTCCACCTGTCGCTCTCACCTTAGGTTGCAACAAGCAGCACTTCAGCAGCACCAGCGTCTGCGCCCTAAACTCCCGCACCAGCTCCCGCAGGCTCATGCCCAGGTACAGGTCCCTGTCCTCCTCCTCCCCGCTCAGCGTCATGCCCCGGCGCTTCTCCTCCGCCAGGCTCTCCTGGAACCGGCGAAGGATCTCGGTGTCGCCGAACTCGCGCTGCGCGAACCACGCCTTGGTCACCACGCTGAGGCGCTCGCGCAGCATGCCGAAGTACTGCGGGCTGTCGGCGATGACCACCACGGCCTTCTGCACGGTCGACCGCGTCACGTCGGCGGGCCTGACCAGCAGCTGCGAGGCGTCCATCTGTCGGGTGCACGATATGCCGAAGAGCGAGGTCGCGGGCGCGTCGCCGAAGGCGGGTCGGAGGAGGGTGAAGTAGGAGAAGTCTTCGGTCGCACTGTCGTGGGATAGTTGTCAGGTCAATGTCTCGGAGCGCGGCTCGGCGCACTGCAACCTGAGATGATAAGGAGGACTCACGCGTGCGCCCCGTCGCTCAACGCCATGAACGGAAGGAGTGTCCAATCATAATCCGCAGCCGGATCCCGGCCCTCCTCCGCACCAAACCACTTCTCGACCTCGGGTCCGCGAGCATGGTGGAAGTCGACGACGGAGACGAGCGGTATGAAGCCAGACCTGGCGCCGGTGCTGCCCGACCCCTCACCCGGCGTAGGACCGTTGGTCGGTGTAACGGGCGCGGACATGGCGTCTACCCGTCTTCGGTTTGTCGGGTGTTTATGCGGTGAATAAGCCGTGTCTCTGTACTGGTTGCCCACCTTTGCGGACGGCAAGTGTGTTTATTTCTCGAGGTATTCCATGAACCACTGTCGAGGAGGAGCCAATGCCCTGAATCCAGCCTTTTGGTGGTTTGCGCTGCTGTGATGTACTGTCCGAACGGGTGGCTTATATCGACCTATCCGACAGCGCAAGGCGCAAGCTGACACTTGCGACTTAGCGTATGAAGTGTTATCGATCGAAAGGTAATTGTCGAGCTGTAGTAGCGTAGACAAGGCACGGAGCTTCGCAGAACAATGCTGACAGCCCTCCTCTAGTCGACTTATAAGTTCTGAACCGTAGAGCACCGAGGACGTCTTCGAAGGGGCGGTCAAGAGCAGCGTGTCAAGGTTGGGTGGCACAACCAGCAAGCCGCGAGAGAGAAGAGCTCTGGGGGAGAGCTTATGCAGCTCCGTTGCACGACAGTTGTCAATCGGGACTTGGGTAAGAACAGCTCGCCAGGACACCGGATCATGGTACGAAGTACAGATTTAACAATGCATTGATCAACGAGGAGAGAGTAGCTAGACTAACGGACGAGAAGATCTGTTCAATAATGTTCTCGCGTCGTGACGGGCGACACCCGACCCCCGGTCTCTCCCCACCACGACGAACTTGAGATGATGTCCACCACCAGGTGACCCCACTTCTTAGCGCTGGTGGATCCCGTCCTCTAGAGCTTTCCAATTCGTCGGTATAGCGGCGAATCACGTGCATATATCAGCGCGAGTTCATCCTTGACCTGAAATGTTCGAGACGACATCATGGACTTGTGCTGACTTGAAGAAAATGGAGCATTTATTGGCAGGTCTATTGCCTGCCTGCCTGCCTGCCTGCCTGCCTGTTTGACTGACTCTGTACTGAACAGATGGTTCCCGTCAGACGCCCCGAGTCGGACAATGACGCGGACCTGCCGACTCGACAACGGACTCGACCGCCCGTGGACTTGCCAGCGTGTCTTGCATTGCATGAGCAAAGGTATCTCATCCAGTACCGGGATCCATCCCAGCGAGCGCGCATGCGCCTCTGCCCTTCGACACTAGCCAGACAGGTCTGGTAATGTGGCGAGCAGCAAGGGAGGGACACAGGTAGTCCAGACTTCCTGCTGCGCCACCGTCGATTGATTTCCGCAGCATCTCGTCGATGTATTCTTGTTTGTGCCCCTTTTCGTGGCAACCAGAGGCATGTATCATTCAGCTGGTACGGCTGGAAGAGCGGATTCGTAGGCTTGCGTAGTAGACTTAGTATGGCACTTACACTGAAATTTCAGCTCCTTAAACTTGCCTCGACAACGCGTGCGACTTTCTGACTCACGGAGATCGCCCTAAGAGGCCCTACACAGAACTCGCCCATTCTTGAGAAAGGAGGTGTTGGACATCGACTCGACAATGCTCCAAGAAGGACGACGCCTTCATTGGTGGTTTTCTTGTATATTTTTATGCTTGACTAGCTACAGCGGCGGCATCGGCAGTGCTCCTGCGGGTAGGAACAAGTAAGAGACCTTCTTCGGCGGCACCTGCTCCGCGAAAAGTCCTTGGACTTCCCCATCTAACCAAGCAGTCCGCTCCCTCCATTATGCCACTCATGCTAGGCCCGTTGTCCTCGCGCCCCGTGCTGCAGTGACAGGTACAGCCAAGCTCGGAGGTGAGTCAACCTTGCTCCAACCCCGAGAGTGCCGGCTATTGGACATCATGTGTGTAAGGCCTTTCCGGCATGCACTCCAGGGATGCTGCCGCAAATCGCGGGGCCTCGGTCTCTCTGGCATCAGATGGACCTGGATTCCGTCTGCCTTTGTCTAACATATAAATGAATTGAGAAACCCCCAAGCCGTTTCCACTCATGTCCGGTTGCAAACCCTCGTGTTCGTTTTTGCACCGCGACCTGCACAGCAAGGGGCACGCTCCCCAATCGCCATGACTGTACACAGTCCATGTCGAATGCTATATCTCAGTGTCTTCGTGTTGTCGTCACGGCGTCGCGTAGATGTGGCTTCCCTACGTGCTTATTACACAGGAGCCCCGACAGCGGTGCAGGGTGTAGTAGGTGTGCTGTTTATTGGCCACTCATAGCACCACCGTTCTGAGCATAATCCTCGAGCGAAACGGAACCCGCCTCAACGTTGTGATAGTCGAGAATCTCCGAGTACCTGCAGAAACGTGGTTAGTGACGCGCTTTCCCTGGGTTGGAGTAGAAGAAACCCACATCATGATCTTCCAGGTGTCGACAGGGAGGTCTGCATCGTTGAAGCTCCAGTCGAACTTCTCCTCGGCAACGGGCTCGTCAGTGGGGTCGTGATAGGGCGCGAGATACTCGTGTGCCAAGGCGTCGGTCGCCGTTATCCTCTTCTTGGGGTCAAAGACAAGCATGCGCTCCAGCAGGTCAATAGCTATTGGTCGCGTCAGCGTCTGGTCATGTCTCGTAGGGTAAGATTCTTGCTCTTAAAACATACCCTGAGGATCGGCATTTCTGAACTTGTTCTTCAGCGGCTGTCGTTCGCGCTTGGGGAGAGACCGGACAAATCGTAGCGTCTATGGCTCCCGTTAGCTCCTCTCGACGTAAGGACGTTCCAAAGTCGTGTCAGCTTACATTCTCGCTGGCAATCGTGTTGATCACATCATCCGGCGGGGTTCCTAGGAGCTCTGTGATGATGGAGAACTGGTTGACATGGTCTTTTCCGGGAAAGAGCGGCTTGCCCTCCAGCATCTCGGCGAAGATGCAGCCCGCGCTCCATATGTCGACCTCGACGTCGTACTTCTGCCAGGTAAGCATGATCTCCGGGGCGCGGTAGTACCGGGTCGACACGTATCCCGTCATCTGGGGATCTTGAATTCTGGCCAAGCCGAAGTCGCAGATCTTCAAGTCGCAGTTCTCGTTAACCAGGATGTTGCTGGGCTTGAGATCGCGATGAACGACGCCCGCCGAGTGGACGTATTTCAGACCACGCTACGTCCAGTTGATCAGTACGGGGGCGCCGACGAGAAGCGGGCCCAGCGTGTGCGGCAGACTCACCATGATCTGGTACAGGAAATATTGAATGAACTGCTTCTCGAGCGGCCGCGAAGTCAGCAGTCTGTGGAGATCCGTGCCGAGCAGCTCCGTGACGAAGTAGCTGCAGGACAGCATTAGCCAAACCCCTCCTCAACGCGGCGCTCCAGTCCACTTGACGTACATGTCTTCGAGAGGCGAAATGAAGATGTCGCTGAGGGAGATGACCTTCATGACTGTCAGTAGGCGCAGGGGGCGCATCGGATACAGGCCGGGTGCGGACAGACATTCTCGTGTTTGAGGTGCTTCAGCAGCTTCAGTTCTCTGTAGGTGCGCTTGGCGAGGACTGGAGTGCTGAAGGGCTTCATGATCTTCTTGATGGCCACGTTTTGGTTGGTGAGCTGGTCTCTAGCAGAGCTGGCTCGGTGGAGAAGCAGTTAGGATCGCGACGTCAGATATGCGGCGTCGATGCCGAGGGGTTGTTTCAAAGGCACTAACCAGACCAGGCCGAAAGCGCCCATTCCCACTGGTTGCAGATCCGAGTACCTCGAGGTGATCTCGAAGGTCGTCCCGAAGATCTGCGCACGAACGAATTCAGCCATTGTGACGAGGCTGCGATGCTAGCGATGCTGCGATGCGGTTTGCGGCTTGGGGGTAGCGGGCAGGAGCTCTGTGTCGAGGAGCGATCGGAATCCGGAGAGGGGTAATTGTTTAGGTTCAGAGGTTGCCCGTCCGGAGAATGGGCCAGCAGGTACCGAATGACCGGGTTGCCGCTGGAAATGGAAGAGGGTTGAAGCGCGTGGAGATGCCCGACACAATGCAGCGAAAAGCTGTGAGTCAGGACAGAAGTAGTGGCGACGTGGATGGACGGGTGAATGAGGTTTAAGGGAGACAAGGTTCGTTGGATGCGGGTGTTGCTGCTTGTCAGAATTACGACGCGCGGGGCGTTTTTGGCGCGGGGCGAGATGTCGACAGTTTGGACAGTGGACCGGGACCGAAATTTTTGTTGGCTGGCGCCGTGTGTTTGTTCGTTTCTCGTTTCTCGTTCCTGTTCCTAGGCTAATCATGCGAGTTAGACGATGAGAGTTGACCGAGGCTTAACAGCTGAGTAGACAGAGCAAGAGACATCCTGGGTCGATCCCCGTGGATGAGGTTGGGTCGCAGGAGTATTGAGTATTTCGTAAGATGCTGCGAATGCACAATTGGAGCCGGACTTTTACCTACTATTAGTCCGAAGTTTCGTCCTAAACACTAGGTGAGGTGGTCCCGGAAGGGAAAGTGCGTTTTGTTGGAGGCTCAGCAGGCGAAGTGCAGAGATGATGCCCTCTTTTGTAGGCAATGAATCGTCCGAAGCGGCCAAGCGGTCAAGCCCTCAAGCTCTTGAAAGTCGTTCGATCTTGTCGGGGACTGGAGACAGACGTTCGTCCCGGCGATCTTCGGCCAACTAGCAGATTGGAGCTGACTTGTGTCACCTGGCTCGCCTGGGGATGCGACTTTGATGTCTTGGGGATTGCTCTTGAACTATGTAGGTGGTGCCGCGGGCGGGAGAGCAGAGAGGAAGAGGAATATGTTCGAGGTAAGGTAGGCAGGGGCAAGCCACTTGAGGCAGGAAAATTTTATGGTTAGATGGGAAAGAACAGCAACCTGGCACCTTGGATGTGGAGGGATATGTTCAACTTGTCGAACTTGGATTTCAAGAATGCCATGTCTCCCCGTCCCTCCATGCATGAGACAGCGGTATTTGGGTGGGGTTCAGCCTGAGTAAGTGTACCTCCTATCTGTCAACTTCCCTGCTTGTCCTGGTCTCAGAATGCCCTGAATGTCTGTTGAATGGGCCACAAGAGTTTCCGGTGTGGTATCACGGGCTGTGTGGCTTGGTTCCTTCACATTCCGCCACAGCAACCGGCACACCTTTCGCCATTGCTGAAAACCCTGTGCAACCCATTCGTTACCTCACATGCAGATGCAAGCATTTCCTCAGAATTGTCTTCGCACACTTTCTCTTCACTGCAGCAGAACTATCCATCCAGTCTAGCTCTTGGGCATTGCTCATGCCGGCTGCTAGACTGAGCGTATGCGCTTCGTAGCCTATAGGACCTATAGGTGTACTTCGTACCGTGGCCGGCTCCAGGCCCAAATGGGTGAGAAACGCGAATGACGTCATGACCTCATCAAGCTTCCCGTAGCCGTGTAGCGCTAGGGCCCAAGTGGCCTGCGGCATCTGCAGGAAATCCCAGGCCCTCGAGGCACAATCCCCACGATCGCTTTTCTCTACGGGGATCGAGAGAGTTTTACGTGGATCCTGCTTACCCGGTATGATTGAGCCCTTGACCGCCAGTCAGGAGGCAGCGCAGACAAAGCTCCGGTGGTCTCAAACCCTGATATGAATTATCACCGCATGAGAGCACTGGCAGCGGGGCTAACTTAACGCAGTAATAAGCTGTGCCTACAACGGGGAACGGATCGCGCAGCCGGCATGCCTCGGAGCTGATGAAGCTATCGCGAGGTTCGACCACACGTGTACCACATGTTCGCTTCAGCCCATCTGACTGACATCTTGCGACGGCAAGCTTACTTTACTAGAGCGTAATACATGCTGGGTTATTGCGGTAGGTATGTTAGAACTAGCTCGATTCGTGGTCGGCTACCTTACAGTAGCCATCAGCAACATCGACTTTTATATCGGGGAAAGGGCCACAGCTTGTACAGGGCTTCAGCCAGCTGTGTGTAGTGAAAGGAACGTACTGTGGTAGCAGCACGTTGCACCCAGACCGATCCCCGTGATCATCAGGGACATCCTGTCACCCTCCCGCCAGCCATGGATCCTAGCCATTGGCTGTCAGGGGCTGGTGACTCCTCCGTCCTCGTTCATTCGACCATCGTCCGATAAAACAAACTTCGGCCAGACGGCGAGCACTGGTGGGGTTCGGCGACTGCCAACTGCCCCCTCGCTGCAGAGTGAACAGAGAAGCCCGCAATGACATCATGGACCCTACAGGGGTCTCTGAACCCCGCCATGGTGGAGGACCGAGAGGGGAACCCCACCTCACAGAAGGCCAGAACCTTGAAGGCCCAGAAGCAACCCGGGCTGGAGGATCCTCAGGGTCCGTGGCAGGGAAGAGGGCATCGCAAGACAATACGTACACACGCCGGTTCTCGCCTGACCGTTGGCCACACGTGGTGTCTTCGCACCGCAGACCGGACATTATTCTACAGAAAAACCGGCGGGTCGTTGCCGAGAGTCTACTTTGGAGACTGTTTCCTGTGTCAACTAACACGGTCGGTCGGGAACCGAGACATGCTGCATGCTGCCTGTCTACCTCGCGATGCGCGGTCAAGGTGCTGCGCGCTCGGATCCTGGGCCGGGACCGATATACAAGTAGAAGAGGTACAACCAGACATCGCAGTTCTCGAAGTGGGTCGCGATCGATGTCAAGAAAATAAGGTGTTCTCATGTTTCTGTTCTTTACTTGCTGTTGTGAGGTTGATCATAGGTAATTGGCAGTGCCCTGTCCTTGCAACGTAAACAGTTCCACCCCCCCCCTGCAAAGAAGCATCAAAACACGTCTGGGAAAAGCGCCTCTGTGTCTAGCTCTTGTCTTGGTCTTTCACTCGTCAGGATGAGCGTGGAATATCTCGCACCAGTGCTGGTACTCCGTCTTCTTCTTGGCCTTGTCCTCCTCCTGCTGGCCCTCCTAGAGCTCGCCCTTGTGCAGTCCGTCGCTCTGCGTGTCGTCCCTCGGCGTGTCGTCCTTGATGGGCTCGATGTTCCAGATACCCTCGGCGTATTCGTTAATGCACCGGTCCGAGCTGAAGAAGCCCATGCGCGCCACGCTGGTGATGCACTTGGTGACCCACTCTTCCTGGTTCTTGTACGCCTCGTCCACCAGCGCGTGCGTCTCGATGTAGCTGTGGAAGTCGTCCGACACCAGGTAGTAGTCGCCGTGGTCGCGAATGGCCGCGATGAGGCTGGCGAAGTCCTGCGGGTTGCCGAAGGTGCCCTTCTCAATCGCCTCGAACACCTGGGCTAAACTAGGGTCGATGTTGTGCGACCCGTAGGTGTGCGAGTGTCGGAGGTCCTCGACGTCCTCGGCCAGGTTGCCGAAGAGGAAGATGTTGTTCTCACCAATCTCGCGCGTGATCTCGATCTGCACTTAACGTCAGTAAGATGTTCACGACGTCATATCCAGGAGTACAACTTACGTTCGCACCGTCACAGGTGCCGATGATGAGACCACCGTTGAGCACGAACTTCATGTTGCTCGTACCAGAGGCCCTATCCCCCACAGTTAGTATTTGAGATATGCAAGACCTTGTAGGATGGACTTACTCTGTGCCGGCAGTCGAGATATGCTCGCTGATGTCAGAAGCCGGCGTGATGATCTCGGCCTTGCTGACGTTGTAGTCCTCCAGGAACACCACCTTGAGCAGATCGCCAATGTCCTTGTCATTGTTGACCACAGCGCCAACCTGGTTGATGAGATGGATGATCTGCTTCGCCATCCAGTATCCGGGCGCAGCCTTGCCACCGAAAATGGAGACACGGGGCTGTGCCTTCTTCCTCTCTTCAGGAGACTGGGCTTTCAGGGTGAGATACCGGTGGATAACGCCAAAGATGTTGAGCTGCTGGCGCTTGTACTCGTGGATGCGCTTGACCTGGACGTCGAACAGGGCCGTGGGGTCAACATCCACGCCCGTCGACTTCTTGATATGCTTGGCCAGGCGGACCTTGTTGCCGAGCTTGATGTCAGCCCACTCCTTGCGGAAGGCCTTGTCCTTGAGGCTGAGCTCGATCTTGTTGAGCAAGGTGAGGTCCTTGAGGAATTCCTTGCTGCCGACCTTGGACTCGATCAGCGCAGACAAGCGCGGGTTGGCCTGGTAGAGCCAGCGGCGAGGGGTGATGCCATTGGTCACATTCGTGAACTTGTCGACACCGAAGATGTTGACAAAGTCCTTGAAGATGGTCGTCTTGATGAGGTCTGAGTGCAGCTCGGCAACACCGTTGACCTTGTGGGACCCGACAATGGCAAGGTACGCCATGCGGACCATCTTTGGCTGAGACTCTTCGATAATGGAGACGCGGCGCAGGAGGTCGCGGTCGTTGGGGAACTTGCGCTCGACGCTCTGGAGGAAGAAGAGGTTGATGTCGTAGATGATCTGGAGATGACGGGGGAGGAGGTGCTGGAACAGGCCAACAGACCACTTCTCCAGAGCCTCGGGCAGAACAGTGTGGTTGGTGTATCCGAAAGTGGCCACCACGATCCTCCAAGCCTCTTCCCATTCTAGACCCTCGAGATCGACAAGGATGCGCTGGAGCTCAACAATGGCAAGAGTTGGATGCGTATCGTTGAGCTGGATGGCCACCTGCTCGGGGAACTCGCTCCAAGCGCGCTTGGACTTCTTGAAACGGCGGACGATATCGTACAGCGAGGCTGCAACCCAGAAGTACTGTTGCTTGAGACGCAGCTCCTTACCTCTCTCGAGGTTGTCGTTGGGGTAGAGCACAGCGCTGATTGTCTCGGCGCGCTGCTGGTCGGCCACGGAGCTCTCGTACTCGCCGTTGTTAAACTTCTGGAAGTCGAACTCCCCGCTAGCCGCCTTGCTCGACCACAGACGCAGGTTGTTGGTAGTGCTGGTGGCGTAGCCGGGGATGGGCACGTCGTAGGCGACGGCCCTCACCGTCTCGCCTCCCTCCCAGTGGGAGATTGTCTTGCCCGAATCATCTTGCGACTTGTGGACATGTCCGTAGAACTGAATATCAACAGTGACGTCGTACCGGGGGAACCTGTCGTTTGTGGTTAGCCGGCCATATAGTTAAAAACTCGCACACAACAACGAGGCCATAGGGTTAGGGTTAGTTTACTGACTCCCACGGATTGAAATCAAGCCAGTAGTCCGGGACTTCTACTTGGTAGCCGTCGATGATCTCCTGCTTGAAGATACCGTAGCGGTAGCGCAGGCCGTAGCCCCAGGCCGGGTAGTTCAGCGAGGCAAGACTGTCCAAGAAGCAAGCGGCGAGACGGCCCAGGCCACCGTTGCCCAGGGCAGCGTCGTGTTCCTGCTCAATGATGTCCTCGACACGGAAACCGAGCTCTGCGAGACCGGATTTGGCAACATCCTTGAGGCCAATGTTGAGCATGGCATTGTCAAGCGCCCGTCCCATGAGGAACTCCAAGCTCAGGTAGTAGACTCTCTTGCTGTCGGCGAAGGTATGACGCTGCTGAGTCCGGTTCCATTCCAGGATCAGGCGATCGCGGAAGGCCAGGCTGGTTGCCGAGTAGGCGGCCGACTCGTCGCAGTTGAACATGCTGCGGGCCAGCGTGGTCTCGACATGACGGACCACCTCCCTCTCGAACTCGTCGGTATCCTTGAAGCCGTGGACTTGGTGTTTTGTCCATGCTACTCGCTGAGGCTCGGGGATCGAAGCTGCGTTATGCACGTGTTAGCTGCTGTAGTTGTGGTGCAACACAGGCCGGTAGTTGGATGACGATCGGTCCATTGCGGAGAGGTTACCAACCCCGCCCGTGTCTGCTTGCTAACTCTGCTCCGAGCGACGATACAGGCTAGATAAGGGTGTAACAAGGGCAATTGAATGAACTAAGCTTCGCCATACCTTCAACGCTCTTGATCTCCGTAGCTCCAAATCCGGTGAAGGTCCGCTTGTGCTTGGGACGCGAGATTCCAGCAGGGCTCACAGAGCCCTGGATGTCAACAATGGGAGCTCCCATCGAGGGGCGACGCTCCCTAGTGGGCATGCGTTCCGTGGTAGCCATGATCGCTAGGCAAGAAACCAAATCAATGTCAGCGGGTTCAATATTGTACAAGCAAGACGAGTTGCACAGCGAGAGGAGAGTCAAGCTGGGAGAGTCAAACTCAAGAGTGGTGGAAAGGAAAGGCAGGTACACGTAGTAATAAGACTACACCGCACATGTGAAGGGGAGCAGCTCCTGTGCTCACGCCAGGAATGCTGACGGTAGCCCGGCCAGATGCGGGGAGTGGGGAAGCTATCGATTTCTCGACCGCTCCCAGCGACCCAGCGTCGTCTCGTCCCACTGAAGCAGGCAGGATGAGCTTACCGAATGCTTCAACAACAAGCAGCCAAGTGGATACGCCGGCAAGAGAAGCAAGACGCCGTCTTCTCGGCTGCGTGGCGTTCTGCGGAGGGTTGCAACAAGAGCAAGACAATAGCCACGAGGCAGCGACCACCTGGACTCGGATAGCCGTCCAGGAGCGGAATAGAAGCGAGTAAATCGACGAGAGGCGCGCTGAAGAGAGGAGGGGGGAGAGTGGGGGAAGTGATCGCTGCGGGCTGGTGGAGGGGCCGATGAGATAGATAAAGTCCTGTCTACTAGTAAGTGAGACGCAGCATCTCAGGTGACAGATGCATTAGAGTCCAGGCAGGAGGTTCAAGCAGATACACAGAGAACGATCACGATTGCTGTCATCTTCCTGCCTCCTTGCCAGAGCAGCTCGAGGTCCGAAACTACAAGGGCCCCACGCAACACCTGAGGTGCAATGGAGGATACCCAGTTTTCATGTCCGGCTTGCAGGGGCGTTGCTGAGATGTTTAGGAACGATTGGTCAGGTCGAGAGCTCGCCATGCATGCCGGAGTGCCGTATACAATGGCGGCTCCTTCCTTCGTGAGCCTCCAGGGCCTTGTCGCATGTTGTACTAAAGAGCAGGATGTCATCATGCTACATTGAAGCGCGGGGAAGGATTGCCGTCAGGCGTATCGAATGCGACAAGACATGTTAAAGACGTTGAACCACCCGTCAAGATGGAAGTCCTCTCGTTGAGTAACGGAACATAAGTACTTAAGGTATATTAGTATGCACCCGGTTGGTCATCTGGCGTTCACCGTTTCGTCGTGTAATCCTGTGATCGTCTAATTGTCAGGTCGGGCTTGTTTGTCATACCTGGCATGGTGAACATGAGTAGGAGGACTGTAAAATGTACTGAGAGGCTTTTTCCCCTTCGCCTGTCGTTTGGTTTTTCCATGGCGGCTGATATCACAGTAGACTGATTATTGGTAACCCGAAGTAGAATAAGGAATCCTGACACTTACTTATCCAAGGTAGTCAATGTCGATACCAAAGTCTAGTAGGTGAACAACCTCAGCTGTGCTTCCCTCGCTTTGGGGAAAAGCTTCAAGCTCGAAACGTCTTGGACTTCGTACATCAGCCGAGTCTTCAGCTTTGGAGAGGAACTGGTACGAAGAGGAAGTGGAAGTCTGCCAAGAACCACGGACTTGAATTCTGAACGAGCGTGGAAACACCTTGACTGAGGAAGGGCAAGCGGCATAGCTGGTATGTAGGTCGGATTTCAAAGTTTGTGCGCGCATTAGACCTGGGCAGAGCGGATGAGTTCCCAAGTTGAACGCTGGCTATGGTCGTTTGTTTTGCCTGACTTGCCTCCCTCTTCTGAACAGATAAAATTTTCCGTGATGTCAAATCACAGCGGTTGCTGTCGATACACACCTAGATTGAGTGAAATGCATGTGTTAAACCACACAGCTGTCCCTTCCGCCACTGGGATTGGCCGGACCCATTATACTTAGACCTAGTAGTAATCCCCTTCTGCCCGATATCCTACAACACATCAGATAGTCTAGTCAGACGTACAACAGAAGGAGACCCTCACATCAACCCATCTACCTCAACGGCACGGTATATAGCATCCGCCAAAGAAACCCACGCTGCGATACTCATCCATCGACCTTAGTGCTCCGCAGGAGCAACATCGATCTCCATGTCCGGCTCCGCGTCCTCGGCCACCGGCAACCCACCCTCGTGACCCTCGCCCTGCACCTGCTTGCCCCCCTCGTACGTGACTCTGCGCCACCCACAGGGATCGCTGGGGTCCTTGAGCCACTCCATAGTCGGGAAGTAGTGCTCGTTCTTCTTCATCGTCACCACCCAGGGCACGCTGTCGAACGTGACGGCCTTGAGCCGGAAGTCTGTTTGCTCCATGTCAGCAAATTATTACATTCAAGCAAACCGGGGTGCAAGTTGAAAAGGTGGGGGGGGACATACAGGTATTGTCCGGAATATCCACCACAGCAGCCAAGAAGCTCTCCAGATCCGGCGTCGGCTTGTTGTTGACGTGTGTGATGAAGTTGGTCGGCGCGAGCCCGTACTGGTACGCCGGCGAGCCCCTCGTCCGGGCAGAGACGTAGACCTCGCTGTACAGCTTGCTGATCTGCTGGCGCACGGCGTGGTGCGGGCGGTGCAGGATGGCGCCGCAGAACGACACGGCCCGGTCCGTCTCGACGTCGTCGGCGGCCACGGTGGACAGCGTCAGCGTCAGCTCCTTGCAGTTGCGCACGATGACGGCCTCGAGCACCTCGTGGCTGTACATGATGTCGAGCTCGGAGATGCGCGTGATCAGGTTGCCGTTGAGGGTGAGCAGGATGTCGCCCTCGAGCAGCGCGTCGGCGCCCTCCTGGCCGTTGCGCTCGAAGGTGCGCTTCGAGACCATGAAGAGCTGGTGGTGCGACGTGTTGGCGACCGAGACCTTGGCGATCCAGTCCTCGCTGACGCCCATGATCCTGGCCTGCGACATCTGGATCGCCCGGACCTCGATGGAGAGCATGCGCAGGTTGGGCACCACGCCCTGCTGGATCTGCTTGATGACGGGCAGGAGGGTCGGGGTGGCGAGGCCCAGGTGGTACTCCTCGTCGCGGTGTGTCGTGGGCGAGCGCTCGCCGAGATAGGTCAGCCAGAGCGCTTGCACGGTTCCGTCTTGCCCGACTAGGACGCCGCTACCGCACTGCCCGCTCAGGTTGGTGTCGATGGTGATGGCGTCGACGTTGACGGCCCGGTACCGCGGAGATCCGCTGTTGGCCGGGATGGTGACTGCGAAGATTTCCGTCACGGTCGTGGCCGTGTGAACGATGCGGCCGATCCTGTTGTAGCCCATGAAGTACGTGGCAGCCCCCTGAGTGAGCTGCTCGCTGCTCAGCTTCGCGCTCTTCACCGGCGCATCCACAAGGCTGGGGTCGTATTGTATGATGGCGTAATTCTGCAGCGGATGGAGGAATATCACCTTGCCCTCCACCACGATGGACTCGGCAATGGTGACGGTGATGTCGCACAGATCGTAAGGCACGATGGCTCTCGATATAATCACGAGGCCCTTCTCGGCGTCGATGACCAAACCCATCCCCCACTTACGATTCTTCGGGAAGCCGTCAAGCTTGACTGGCATCGTACAGCTCACGTGGACGAAGCTCTGCACGAGTTCCGCAACCGCGGGATGCGATGTGTGCTCGAGCTGGATAAACGAGGCCGAGCGCCTCACAGCAGGCACTGGGGGTAGAGGATCAGCCAGGTCCTTGAAGTCCCATAGGCCCGTCTCATCGTTCCGGACGGCAAGCTTCATCTTCTTCGCCCAGTGACGGTCGATGTAGATGATGGTCGTGTGCAAGGTGTGCAGATCCCTCAGGTGCTTGTATGTCACCACAACACGTGCCCGGTCCGGGATACCAGACATGACCTCGATGAAAGTGTCGAGATCAGGCGTCTTTTTGTGGTCGACAGTTTGGATGATCCAGCCATTGTCGCTGCTCTCGAATCGGAAAGATCCCGTGGCCTCGCAGACATAGACTCCCTTGCAGGCAACACCGTATAACCTGGCTTGTTGGTAGGAGAGGTTATGGAAGCTAGCCCCCGAAACAGCAACGAACCGGTCAGGCGTGATCTTGTGGAGGTCGCCGACCTCGATCTCGACCTCCACCTCGTCGCCGCCGCGGACTAGCAGGAGCTTGACCGTCTTTCCAACGTTCGAGTCAAAGATGTCGTCGAGGCGGATGAACTGCGAGATCAACTCTCCATTGACCTTCAGCAGGACATCACCCTCCTCGACCTTGTTGTGTGAAGGTCCCTCTGGGAGGACTATCTCCGCGACGAGCAGGTTCGTCTCCTTGGGGAAGGCGGCCCTCATCTTAGCCTCCCATTCCGCACCAAGGCCTAATCTCCTGCACTCGTCAAACGGCTTGAGTAAGAACTGGCACTGGATATCTCCTCTGGTGATCGGCTTCCCCTCCTGCAGACACTTCAGTGCGCGTAACGGCCGATCTAGCGGCAAGAAGTAGTCTGTGGAAGCACCATCCGACCGGCCACCAGCCTGAAGAGCGACGGCATATCCGTCAATGTTGACGACGGGACTGCCGGAACTACCACCGCTCGCAGCTGCACTGGCCTGTAGGTACGAGGTGTTGAAGTCGCTATAGCCTTCCCCGTATTCCGGCGCGTTTCTGTCGAGACGGCTGATCACGCCGGACAGGATACTGAGCTTCTCACCAGCGTCGTTACCGACAACCCGGATCTCGACACCGACTCGTGCGTGCTCTGGCCGGAGGGGGAGGGCCTCGACCTTCATATACTTGATGGCCTTGGGATCGAACTTGAGGATGCCGAAGTCGTGCACCGGGTCGCGATAGACGGGATATGCGTCGACCTCTTCGTGGTTGTCGAAGATGCAGTAGCCCCAGAAGGGTCCTGACCCGACGACGTGCCTGTTTGTGAGGATGTATCTGCAGTAAAGGCATGGTTAGCGGCCGTAATTGATATCTCCCGGAGTTATCTTGGATGCACCACGTACCCTCGCTCGGCATCCACCACGAAACCAGTGGCCTCGCTCGTCAGGGCCGGGTCCGTGTCAAACGAGGCTGTCTGGCAGAACCGGATCGACACGACATTGCGCACGACATTCTCGATGGTCGCCTGCCATTCTGCTGTGTCCGGTCCGGAAGGAAGAATGGCTGGCAGACGGGCGTCGTCAGATTCGTACCCGAGCCCTCCTTCCAGCTCGGCATCGATATCCGGTGTATTGTCTCCGGCCGACTCCTTTCCTCCAAGCCCGCGCTGATGCTTAGCATGGCGACCGCCCAGCGCCTCTGGTGGTCCTTTGCGCTTTAAAGAAGCGGCGGAATTGGCGCCGTTCATCGTGGGAGGTTCTCGTTGGTTTCTCGAGGATGCTGGGTCAGACAGCTCGGCTTTCCGGTTGACGGCGTGGGTTGCGGCTGTGGTCGAGGCTGAGCTTGACCTGGATTGAATCCGGACTGGAAATGGTACGGCGGCGGGTCGCAGAAATGAATGGACAGATGCAAGCGTGCCGGACAACCGTGACAGCTGCGACTGATGGGGTACAGTCGTGGTATGTCTAGAAAATCTAGATCTAGTGGTGCCTGGGAGAGGCAGACAGGACACGCGAAGGCTACCGATTGCGATGCGCAGGCTCGACGCCACTGTCACGCTATGCATCCACAACCAAACGAGCGCGGACTCGATGTGGCAGAGCCCGATAGAATTCACTGAGTGGTCCTACGTGACGGATTCCGTTACTATCACGGTCATGGAATCGCACTCAAAGATCACCTCAGCTTCTTCACCAACCAACCTCGAAGGCGACAAAATCGTCTGGAAAAAATATGGGGACCGATCATCATCATTCACAAGACAAGGGGTTTTGGCGCGTACGGTTACAACGATGTATACTTTTTGGCGCTTCACTCCCGTAAATGCATATCATACGAGTATCATCACTATCACGCAGCCTGAAGGGCATATCGTCTTCCAGTCGGTGTTCGGTGTTCGTTTCATCGGGCTGAGCAACCGAGCACACGTCCAGGTGATTTGTAGATACGGTAGATGTTCAAGTTCACTTTGGCATAGCTCAGGTAGGTCATGAAGTTACCCTGACTGCTAAGCCCTTAGTGAAGAAGGGTCTACATCACACGCAGTACAGTCGAACCATGAAGGAAGGCATCGTAATGCCGTCATTTTCTAGAGGCTAGTCATCCATCCCTCCCTCCATCCATCCGACGGAGATATCTACAAAGCAAAACAGCTTTTGTTTTCCTTTTCACTGTATACCGTCGGGTGACGAGCACACGGACCGTCTGAACTCCTGAACTCCGTCATCACAGATCCCTTTAGTCCTCGGGACCCGGGCCAAACGAGCATATCCCTTGCTCAAAACCTCGCTCGCAATCGCAAAACAAGAAGACATGCATAACGCGGCGATCTTTCGTCAAGAAGACAACAAAGAAGCCGTTCCCGTCCATTGCAAGTCGAGACGTAGCAGACGCCTTCCGAACCATTACCTCCTCGTTCCTCCACGCCAGACCAGCGTTATATTAGAGAAGAAGAAAAAAAAACGCGAAATCCATAGCTCCGTATCCTCATCTCCTCGACTTTTGTCGAGTGATCAATGCAGCGCGGGCAAAGAGAGGGATGGGAAGGGAGCCGTATGTACTTGTACATATACGTCGAGGAGCCGACCCGAAGCTTGCATCCAGACGCTGAGAAGAAACTAACGCATCATATAGCAGATAGCAGGATGTCGACAGCGGCGTGTCGGGAGGCAGCCACGACGGTGTCCAGCGAGATGCGTAAGCTGTATGCTCGACGCTAATGACTGCGCTCTTGGCCCGCCTTCGCATCGTAATAGGAAAGACCAGCGGATGCCCCTCGGACGACGCCTTCCTAGGACGCCTCCTGTGGAGCGGCCGCAACGGGTTCAGAAGCCTCCTCGGCAGCAGCGGCGGCAGCAGCGGCAGGCTCCTCGATGCGAGGCTTCTTCGCGGGACGACCATTCTCAGCAGTCTCAGAGGCACCCTTGGCCTCCTTGAGCTCGAGCTCAAGCTCATCCAGACGTCGCTTGAGCATGTTCTCGCGGTGGTGGCTCTCCTCGAGCTCATTGCGCAGTTGTGTCTCGGTCTGTGTGGCGCCAGCAAGCTGCTCACGAAGTTGAGCAACCGTGTGGCCGACGTTCGTCTCATCCGACTCCAGCTGTTGGAGGCGGCCCCGGTACAGCTCCTGAATGACCTCGAGTTCGCTGACACGCGTCTTCAGGCTCGCGTTCTCGGCCAGGATGGTTTCTTGCGTCGGCGGGTGCTCGCCATTGAGATCGGTCGCGACCCGTCCATCGGCAGCAGACATGGCAAAGGCCATTCCGGCCTGGGGCTGGAACTGGGAGCCGTCCATGTCTGGGTAGACCATGTTGTACATGTTGGGCGTGCCGGTGCGCGAGATGGGAGAGTTGTCATCGACGTGGCCGTTGGCAGACCGGCCAGACGGTCGTCGGCCGGCGAGTCCGGATGCACCAGCTGGGATATTGGCACCAGTGTTGTCCGCACCGGGAAGATCTGACACGGGTGGAAAGGCAGGGGCCTATAATACAAATCACCAGGGTTAGGGCCTTGTTGCATGTTGCGAGATGAAGGAGAGGGCGGTTGCATCGTACCTTCTTTTGCTTCGCAAGGTCATTGCGCGACGTCTTGACGCGGTTGCGGCTCTTGATCACGTCTGTCTTCAATGAGATGGGGCGAGGGCGACCATGCAGCTTGAGAAACAGGCCGCAGGCATTGCAGAGGACGGATCCCATCTCGTCGCGACGCCATAGAGGCGTTGTCGAGGTCGCGCAATTCTGACACGTGGGCTGCGTGAGGTCGCGGTTATCGTTAGCCATGGTTGCCATGATGGGCAATTGTGCAGGTTGAGAGATGGCAGTTCAGGACTCCGGCGCGATAGGGGAAGATGGACGTGATGGTTATCGACGAGGGACGGCGAGTGCGAGATAGTGATAAGGCGATGATAAGGAAGGCACGGTGGAGGTTTTTTCTCGGGGAAAATTTTGGCTCTTGCCCCGGATCTCGCGATAAGAGCCATGCACGGACCAAGGAACCGAAGATGAACCGACATGATCAGATCTGCAGCCAATAGGAAGGCGCTCATTTTGAGTCTTTATCGTCGACGGCTATCGACGAATGACGAATAATCCACGACAGGGAGGGGACAGAGTCCAAAGGGCAGAAGCGGATAAGGGATAAGGAATGCTTGTGTTCGGTATCGCAACACCACAAGTGGATAACCCAAAACACACGGGAATAACACGTACACTTGAATGCAAAGACTTACCAGACCAGGATTGCCCCCAGGCCCAGCAGTGCTGGCGGGTGATGAGCGTGCGTAGTGAGGTGGGTTGTACGAAGGATTGGTGGACGAGCTGTAGTTGACCCAGAGTTTAGCAGTTGCGTACCAGAGATTCCAGGCAGGAAGGCGGTAGAACTCACATTGGCTGCTGCTGGTAGCTGGCAATCTGCTGGTCCACACTCTGGGATGTCTGAAGAGAAGAGATTCCGGGCAGCTGTTGTAGCGACGACGGCGCCTGTGGAGCGGATGCCTGGGTGGACGTTGAAGTCGGGCGCGAGAGTGGCTCTAGTATGGTCGGCATCGGGGCTGGCCCAGCTGAGTCGGGTCCCGCAATCACGTCCATCACAACCGGCGACGGCAAAGGTGCGGGTGCCGATGCAGGTTCCGGGGTTGGTGCAGCAATCGACTCGTCGCCCGCCTCCGCCTGCTGCGGGACTTGATGCTCCTCCATCATGTTATTGTTCGGTCAAGTCTAGTCGGGTGAGGCGATGCCCAGAAAGCAGTGAGACTCATCCGTCAATGCGACAAGTGGACGGTGGGTGTGTCGAGGGCGCGAACAATAGAGCCGAGAATAGGGACACGATCGGAAAAGCACGGTCGAGGACAATCGTCGAGGATAACCGTCGAGGATAATCGTCGAAGGTGGAGGACGCGTTCCCTACGCGGTTGTTTGAATTCGCGGGGCTCTTATTTGAGACGATTGTTGACTCTAGCTTGCGAAGATTGGAACAGCGCCAAACAAGTCGGTTAAGGCCCAGGTGCGATACGGTCAGTTGCAGGTGTGCTCGGTGAAAGGAGTGGACAGCAAGTCTACAGAAACGAGCGACTAGAGGTGAAAAGACAAGGCACAGGTGACGGCGTTCTCAGCTGCTTCGTTGAACCATGTTCGCAAAATCAATTCGAGATAAGGTACCTGGCTGGCAGAGTAGCAGGCCGAAGTTGAAAGAGATGTGAAAAGGCCAGTCGCCGCTAATAGAAAGACGTGAGGAACAGACAAATTCGAGTTCGAAAAGAACCCCATACCTGACACCGGAAAGACGTGTGCCACTCGGGGTCTGCAGATAGTGTACTGTTTCCTACCAATTTGATTGGTGCGCCAAGCAGTGTCCCCCAACAATGGCCAGCCTTGCAAATGAACCCTTTGCACAAAAAGCATACCGTAGATCTAGGTAAGTTCCAGACCACTAGAGATTGAAAGGCCACCAAGAGGACTAACATGGACAAGTCTCAGAAGATGCTGCGTAGCTGGACTTGATCCCGTACACTTGTGATGTCCAAAAAGCACAAGCTTGATGCGAACCTCGAGATTTATCCATCAGAATGTCAGAACTGCATCGAAGACAGGGGTCTGTGAGTGGGGCAAGGCTGAGCTGGATCGGCCTCTATCCTGTCTCTCCATTGGATAGAAAATACTTGGCACGCCCCTCCGTCGACAAGGCTGTCTGGAAATTTTGTGCTTGCTCCATGCCAGACCCAAGTTTCGAGAACGAGCCCAAGAATCTAGCCTGCTCTCTAGCAACGCTTGACCTTCTTTTCAGGGAGTACTTTCAGCTTAGGTACCTCCTAGCAAGATCCTGACACCGGGAGTTATGCCTCACTCAGACCATGACGGTCCTCTGGTGAAGAGGCAGAAGACGACGACTGTCGCAAAACAACAATCTCCCACGGCCCGAGGATCTGCCATCTTTGCCCCTTTTCGAGTATGTCGCGAGCCTCTATTCAGTGCGTAATGCTTGTGCTAACTCGCCTGCACAGACTGTAGGACTTGTCTCTCCCACTGAGGTTCCCTTTACATCCATCCCGCTCGGCAAAACCACATTCCAAATCACGACTTCCGTCGGCCGGTCGCTCCAAACATACGATCTCAAGCGTGGACTCAACCTCGTTTTCATAACGCGGCCACAGACTCCAGCTGACATTACCGCGACGTACTCTTGGAAAAAGAAGGTCTTCGCTGCCTGGGGCGACAAGCGCAATGCTGGTGTGCAAGGACTTTGGATTTTCGAGCGAGGCAAGAAAGTGGGAGAGCTCGCGCTGCCGGAAGACCTGGATCAACCGATAAGACAAATTCTCATATTTGGATCATGGATCGTTGCTTGCGCTCGGACAAGGATAGAAGTCTGGAAGACGGCTGACTTCGAACACTACACGACCCTACACTCGGCGGCCAGTACACGGGGGGACAATGAGTTGACTGGTGGCATGGTCAACATGCCGACGTACCTGAACAAGATCTTTGTTGGTCGGAGCAACGGCTGGGTCGAGATCTGGAATGTCAGTACCGGCAAGCTGATCTACACCATCCTCCCTCCGGCACCTGACTGCGGCGCTGTTGTCTGCATGGAGCCGACCACAGCCCTGTCACTACTTGCCATCGCTTACTCACGGGGTCCGCTCATAATACACAACGTGCTCCTGGACAAGACCGTGCTGCGCCTCAACGCCGGTACCGAAGACGCGCCTGTCAATTCTATATCGTTCCGGAGCGACGGCCAAGGCGCCGGACATGACGGTAGGAAGGACGGCGTGATGGCTACGGCGACTGCGGCTAGCGGAGACGTCACTTTCTGGGACTTGAACAAGGGCGGAAGAGTAATGGGTGTGCTTCGGAGCGCCCACAACCCACCTTCACATGACGGCCCGCTGGTCCGCGGAGGCATTTCCAAGATCGAGTTCCTATCCGGTCAGGCCGTCATAGTGACCAGCGGAAGGGACAACTCCCTCAAGTCCTGGATCTTCGATGCTACTCCCTTCTCGCCTGTTCCTCGCATCCTTCACACGAGAAGTGGACACGCCGGCCCGGTCACATGCCTCCAGTTCTTGCCTTCTGACTTTGACGGCGCGGAAGCTGGCAACAAGTGGCTGCTCAGTGGCGGACAGGACAGGAGTCTATGGGGCTGGAGTTTGCGTCGCGATGGACAGAGCACGGAGCTCAGCCAGGGCAACATACGCAAACAGGCAAAGAAAATTGGTATTCTCGGTACTTCGGCCCTCAGCCATGGTCCGACAACTACTCTGGATGATTTGAAGGCGCCTGAAATCACCTGTATCGCCAGCTCGCTCAACAGGGATGGCGGTATTGGTGCGTTGCCCGGGAACCAGCCAATATGGCAGAAGGGGCGGAGTAAAGACAAGCGTTCCGATGCCGAGATCAGCGGTATGACTGGCTGGGAGAGCGTTGTCACGGCCCACAAGGAGGATCCATTTGCGCGGACATGGTTCTGGGGCCGGAAGAGAGCCGGGCGCTGGGCGTTCCAGACTGGAGACGGTTCCAATGTCTCGACCGTATCCATCACTTCGTGCGGTACATTTGCGGTTGTTGGCTCCGTCAATGGCAGCATCGACATGTTCAACCTGCAATCCGGTCTACATCGGCAACGGTATCCCTCTAGGCTCACGCCTGCACAGGCGAGGCTAGTCAAGATTCAGCAATTGAAACAGCTGGACGACGTCACCCAGCTGCAGATGCGGACCGAAAGCAAATTCACGCCTGGCACAGGCCGGCATGCTCGAGCTGTCACAGGCATCGTGGTGGACTCGATGAACAAGATGGTGATATCGTGCTCGCTCGACGGAACCATCAAGTTCTGGGACTTCCTAACTGGTAACCTCATCGATGAGATCGACTGGGCGCCGATGACGGGCGTGACAGGGTGCCGTTATCACGCAGCAAGCGACCTGATCGCCTTCTCCTGCGACGACCACTCGATTAGGGTGGTAGACATCGAAACCAAGAAGACGATCAGGGAGTTCTGGGGTTGCCAAGGTAACATCAACGACTTCACCTTCTCCAACGACGGCCGCTGGATCGTCGCCGCGTCCCAGGACGCCGTCATCCGAGTCTGGGATCTGCCCACCAGCCATCTGATTGATGCTTTCAGGCTCGAACGGCCGTGCAAGGCTCTTGCCTTCTCTGGCACTGGCGAGTACCTCGCAGCCGCAAGCGAAGACGAGCCTGGCGTGCAGATCTGGACTAACAGGACCCTCTTCACGCATGTCCCAACCCGCCAGATCTCCGAGAAGGAAATCAGCAGCATATCCGCCCCAACCAACTCAGGCGAGGGCGGCCAGGGTCTGCTGGAGGCGGCCTTTGTGGACGATGATGTAGCGGAAGAGGACGACTCTCTGGCTGCTCCTGACCTCGACCAGCTCAGCTCGGAGATGATGACGCTCAGCTTGGTGCCCAAGAGCAGGTGGCAGACTCTGCTGCACCTGGATCTCATCAGGCAGCGGAACAAGCCAACCGAGGCGCCCAAGGCGCCGGAGAAGGCTCCGTTCTTCCTGCCTCCCGTGGGCGAGACTAAGACGGCAGAGGCGTCGAAGGCTGAGGCCGCTGAGCCACAGTCGAGGATTACGAGGTTCGACCGCGCTAGGTCGGAGGAGGCGTTTTCTGCTAAGCTGCGGAAGGGGGCTGATTCCGGTGATTGTAGGTTGTCCTTCGGCTTGTCTAATGATTTTCTGTCGTTTGCTAACTTGATCCCTTAGACTCTGAATTCATCGAGCACCTGAAGTCCCTGTCTCCCTCCACAGCAGACCTCGAACTTCGCTCCTTGTCACCGGGCGATGACGAGGAGTCCAACGAGCTGGCCCACTTTATCCGAGCGCTGACGCAGCGGCTCATCGAGAGGAGAGATTACGAGCTAACGCAAGCCTGGATGACTGTTTTCTTGCGGCTGCATTTCGACATTGTCATGGAGAACGAGGATGTCCTTGCCGAGTTGCGGGCGTGGAAGGTGCACCAGGAGAAGGAGCGGGACAGGCTTGATAACCTGGTCGGGTACTGTGGCGGTGTTGTTGGGTTCCTGAGAAGTCCGAGGACATAGTCCTTCGGGGCTGTAAGGGTAGATGAAGATATCTATGACAAGGAGATGGGGACTACAACAAGATACCTGGTAACCATCATGGTGATTCAGTACGTGCCCCTGGTCTCCAGGTTAACGCCAGTGATT
>Ga0209127_100109_pt1 | contig 35262 bp, 29 predicted proteins | sample LakSupMetagenome_FD_187469 | JGI IMG/M metagenome (GOLD analysis project Ga0209127, IMG submission 187469) | Freshwater microbial communities from Lake Superior, Canada - Sta WM archaea (SPAdes) (version 2) | ecosystem: Environmental > Aquatic > Freshwater > Lake | place: Lake Superior, Canada... | reverse complement strand
CTTGAGGGGGGCGCGCGGCGCCGGCCGTGGGTCCCTCCTATGGACTACCGGGACAACCGCCCCCCAACCCGCAAAGGGGGTCCCTATTGCACGCCGATATGGGGTCCCGGTTCGACGCCTATTTACAGCTCTGGTCTTATGGCTTTCGGCCCTTCTTCCTGTTTGGCTCACTGTTTGCCACCGCCGCCATGCTCGCCTGGCTGCCCTTCTATCACGGGCAGATCACGATCCCGACGGCGATGACGCCACGGGATTGGCACGCCCACGAAATGATCTTCGGCTTTCTGCCGGCTGTGGTGGCAGGCTTCCTGCTGACCGCCATCCCCAACTGGACGGGACGGCTTCCGCTCCAGGGCCGGCCCCTCATCGTCCTCGTCGTGGTCTGGGTGGCCGGACGTGTGGCGATCGCCACCTCGGCAGCGACGTCCCTGACTTTCGCGGCCATCGTGGATCTCGCCTTCCTCGCCCTCCTTGCGGCCGCCGCGACGCGCGAAATCGTCGCCGGCAGAAACTGGCGCAATCTCAAAGTCATCCTCGTCGTCGCATTGATGCTGGCTGGTAATGTCGTCTTCCATGTCGAGGCGGCTCGCGAGGGCTTCGCCGATGTCGGCGTCCGTCTGGGCATCGCCGCCACGATCTTCCTGATCACGCTGGTTGGTGGGCGCGTCGTCCCGAGTTTCACGCGCAACTGGCTCGCGAGGGAAAATCCAGGACGCCTGCCCTCGCCGTTCGGCAAACTGGATATGGCCGCCCTGGTCGCCAGCGGGCTTGCCTTGCTGCTCTGGACGGCCGCCCCGGAGGGTGCCACGACGGGCGTGCTTCTGATCGTTGCTGGAGGGCTCCAGACCATCAGGCTGATGCGATGGGTGGGGCACCGGACCTGGCGCGACCGCCTCGTCTTGGTCTTGCACCTCGCCTACGCCTTCATCCCGCTCGGCTTCTTCCTCGCCGCGACTGCCGCCTTCGGCCAGCTGTCAGTATCCGCAGGCAACCATGCCTGGACCGTCGGCGCGTCGGGCCTGATGGTGCTCGCCATCATGTCGCGCGCCAGCCTCGGTCACACAGGCCGCGCGCTGGTCGCTTCGCGATGGGTCGAAGCCGTCTACCTCCTCCTCATCGGCGCTGCGGTCCTGCGCATTTGCGCAGCGCTCTATCCCTCTTTGCCGGCCCTGCTTTCGCTTGCTTGGCTTGGTTGGATGGGAGCATTCGCGTTGTTTGCGGCCTCCTACTGGCGTGTCTTCACTGGGCCGCGGCAGAGCGCATAGGCCTGGGCGTCCACGGCACCTTCGCCTGTTGCCCCACAACCCAGCCACAACGCCGAGCACTGCCGCGCCATCGACTGCAAATAAACGGGGAGGGCAAAGCGGCTCTGGGCCTGCGCATTCTACCTTGAGCGATGGCCGCTGCACGTGTCGCAGCCCAGATCATGGACGACTGGCAGACACCGCTCATCGAATGGCATGGTTCGTGAATGGATCTGATCTCAGCCCAAACCCAGTGCGCAGCGGCATGGTGCCCAACCTCAGGATCCTGATCGTCGACGCCAACGAGGTGCGGGCTGCGATCATCGAAGAAGGGCTCCGCGAGGCTGGCTATCGCGAGCTCGTGCGCGTTTCCGCGACAACCGGGCTGGTCGCTGCCATCGAGCAACACGACCCCGACGTCGTCGTCATCGATCTCGAGGATCCCAGCCGCGACGCCCTCGCAGATATGTTCCTGGTCAGCCGCCATATCCGGCGGCCGATCACCATGTTCGTCGACCAGTCGGACTCCGCCTCGATCGAGGCCGCGGTCGAGGCGGGCGTCTCCGCCTATATCGTCGACGGGCTTAAGAAGGAGCGCATGCAGCCGATCCTGCAGACCTGCATCAGCCGCTTCAATGCCTTCAGAAAGCTGCGCGAGGAACTCGACGAGGCCCGCTCCCAGCTCGAGGAGCGCAAGCTCGTCGATCGCGCCAAGGGCATCGTCATGCGCATGAAGAACCTGTCCGAGGATGAGGCCTATGCCCTGTTGCGCAAATCCGCGATGAACGAAAAGCGCAAGCTCGTCGATATCGCCCGATCCATCATCACGGCAGCGGAGGTGCTGAAATGAGCACGCTGCATTTGCGGGTGGGCTTCATGCCGCTCGTCGACTGCGCTCTCGTCGTCCTCGCGAAGGATGAAGGCTTCGCCGAGACAGAGGGGCTCAACCTCGAACTGGTGCGCGAGGTTTCTTGGTCGAATCTGCGCGACAAGCTCAATGTTCGCCTGTTCGACGCTGCCCATGTGCTGGCGCCCATGGCGCTCGCCTCCACGCTGGGGATTGGTGGGGTGCGCGCTCCGATGGCGATCCCGATGGCGCTCAATCTCGACGGCTTCGCCGTCACCGTCTCGCTCCGGCGCTTCGAAGAACTGACCCGGCTGGCGGAAGGGGACCTCGCCGACCCCGACGTTTCGGCGCGGGCACTCGCCGCGCTGGTGGCACGCCGCAGCGCCGCCGGACTGCCGCCGCTGACCTTCGCGGCGGTCTTCGGCTATTCCAGCCACACCTATCTGCTGTGCGAATGGCTCGGCAAGGCGGGGCTCGTGCTGGGCGAGCATATCCGCTTCGAGGTCGTGCCGCCGCCGCAGACGGTCGAGGCTCTCGCCAGCGGCCGGATCGACGGTTTCTGCGCCAGCGCGCCCTGGAATTCGGCCGCCGTGGCCCGCGGCATCGGCGCCATGGTGCTGGCGAATGTCGACATCCGCCGCGACTGGCCTGACAAGGTGCTGGTCTGGCGGGCGGATGATGCCGAACGCCGCGCGGCGGCGGTCGCGAAGCTTGGCCGCGCCATCCTGAAGGCGAGCGACTGGGCAACCGACCCCGCGAACGTCCCGCGCTTCGCCCATCACCTCTCTGCGCCGGACCGGCTCGCGCTGCCGGTGGACGTCCTCGAACCGATCCTGCGCTTCGAGATCCGGCAGGGGGCTGGCCGGCCGCCGCGGCAGATCGAGCGCTTCGTGCGGTTCGACCGCGCGGCGCTGCGGCCGGAGCCGGCCCATGCGGACAGGATCCTCGACGGAATGGCCATGGCGGGCCAGGCCGTTCCCGACGAGGAGATGCGGGCTCTGGCGCGGCAGGTCTTCCGACCCGATCTCTTTCCTGTTGGAGCGGGCTGAAACGCTCCCTCTGCCCAGTTGTTGGGCCGATGCGCATCATTTGCGCGGCGCCGCATGGCGCGACGGTTGGTCACCATCACCGCCTGAGGCGCCACAAGCTCTTGTAAATACGGCCTCCAATCGCGCTGCGTCAGGTTGGCACGAAGTTTGATTGAGTAAAAACAACGCGGCCAACGCTGCCCGCGTCATCCTCCGAACCGGAATTGCACAGCAACGCCGCTGTCGAACGTGCCCACGGGTGCATTCGCGCGGCGTTTTTCGTGTTCGGCGGCAGGCGGGCCTTCCTTCGCAAACCGAGAGGCGATCGATGACGAACACAGTCGAGATAAGCAAGAAGCCCGCATCCCTGAATGCCGGCCGTCGCCGGCTGCTGAAGCTCTCGGGCGCCGCCGCGCTGCTGAGCGCCGCCCGCCTCGCACTGCCGTCGGGGGCCTTCGCGCAGGGCGCGGGACCCGAGATCAAGGGCACGCGGCTCGGCTACATCGCCCTGACGGACGCTTCGCCGCTGATCATCGCCAAGGAGAAGGGTCTCTACGCGAAGTACGGCCTGCCCGACATGGACATCGCCAAGCAGGCGAGCTGGGGCGCGACGCGCGACAACATGGCGCTCGGCTTCAAGAACAACGGCATCGATGGCGGCCACATCCTGCGCCCGAAGACGCATCTCTATTCCACCGGGAAGGTGATGCAGAACAACCAGCCGCTGCCGATGTACACGCTGCTCAACCTCAACGAGGACGGCCAGGCGATCTCGGTCTCCAACGAGTACAAGGACCTCAACGTTCAGAAGGATTCCTCGCCGCTGAAGCTGGCCTTCGAGCGCAAGAAGGCGGCCGGCAAGGAACTCACCGCCGCCATGACCTTCCCGGGCGGGACCCATGACCTCTGGATCCGCTACTGGCTCGCGGCCGGCGGTATCGACCCCGACACCGACATCAAGGTCATCACCGTGCCGCCGCCGCAGATGGTGGCGAACATGAAGGTCGGCACGATGGATTGCTTCTGCGTCGGCGAGCCCTGGAACGAGCAGCTCGTCAACCAGAACATCGGCTACACCGCGCTGACCACCGGGGAACTCTGGGCGCGCCATCCCGAGAAGATCCTGGGCATGCGCGCCGACTTCGTCGACGCCAACCCGAAGGCGACGCAGGCCATCCTGATGGCGGTGATGGAAGCCCAGCAATGGGCCGACAAGCGCGAAAATCGCCAGGAACTGGCCGAGATCGTCGGCCGGCGCCAATGGTTCAACGTGCCCGTCAACGACATCAACAAGCGCCTGCTCGGCGACATCAATTACGGCAATGGCCGCGAGGTGAAGGGCACCAATCTCCAAATGAAGTTCTGGGGCGAAGGCGGCTCGTCGTCCTACCCCTGGAAGAGCCTCGACACCTGGTTCGTCACCGAGAACATCCGCTGGGGCAAGTTCGAGCCGACGATCGACATCAAGGTGCTGGTCGACAAGACCAACCGTTCCGACCTCTGGCGCGAGGCGGCCAAGACGCTCGGCGTCGCGGGCGCCCCGACCGCGGATTCCCGCGGCTTCGAGACCTTCTTCGACGGCGTGAAGTTCGATCCGGCCGCGCCGATGGACTACCTCAAGGCCCTCAAGATCAAGCGGGTGGCCTGAGCCGATGGCCGAGCCCCTCGTCATCGTCGGGAAGGGCATGGCCGCGACGCGGCTGGTCGAGGAACTTGGCCAGCGCGCGCTCGGCCGCCATGCCATCGCGGTGATCGGGGAGGAGCCGCGGCTGGCCTATAACCGCGTCCTGCTCTCCCCGCTGCTGGCCGGTGAGATCACCGAGAGCGAGATCGAGCTGAAGCCTGCCGCCTGGTGGCAGGCGCGTGGCGTTTCGACGTTCTACGGACGCGGCGTCGCGGCCATCGACCGCGCCGCCAAAACCGTGACCCTCGTGGACGGCGCAACGCTGCCCTATGGCCAGCTCGTTCTGGCCACCGGCTCGAAGCCGGTCAGACCGCATCTGCCGGGCATCGACCTGCCGGGCATGATGACCTTCCGCGACATGGCCGATGTGCGGACCCTGCGCGAGGCAGCCCACCACGGCGCGCGCATCGTCGTCATCGGCGGCGGACTGCTCGGCATCGAGGCGGCTTATGGGCTGTCGCGCAGCGGCGCGCGCGTAACGCTGCTTCATCTGGTCGACCGGCTGATGGAGCGCCAGCTCGACGCCGAGGGCGCGGCCTTGCTGGCCGAGGCCGTCGCGCTGCGCGGCATCGATCTGAAGCTGGGCGCAGCCACGCGAGCCTTCATCGGGCGCGATCATGTCGAGGCTGTCGAACTCCAGGACGGCACCGTGCTGCCCGCCGATATCGTCGTCATCGCCATCGGCGTTCGGCCCAATACCGCACTCGCCGAAACCGCCGGGCTCAGCATCGACCGGGGCATCCTCGTGGACGACGCGATGACGACCTCTGACCCTGCCATCTTCGCCATCGGCGAATGCGCCCAGCATGACGGCAGCGTCTACGGGCTGGTCGAGCCGGCCTATGAACAGGCCCGGGTACTGGCGCGGCGTCTTGCGGGCGAGCCGGCAAGCTATCGCGGCTCGCTGCTGGCCACCAATCTCAAGGTCAGCGGCATCGGCGTCTTCTCGGCCGGGGCGTTCGAAGCGCACGAGGGCGCGCAGACCATCGTGCTGCGCGACCACGCGACTGGCCTCTACCGGAAGTTCGTCATCCGCGACGGCCGGCTCATCGGCTGCGTCCTCGTCGGGGACACGCAGGGCGCGCTGTTCTACCTCCGGCTGATCCGCTCGGGGCAGGACATTTCGGCGATCCGCAGCGAACTGCCCTTCGGTGAGCCATACTGCCTGGCGGAGGCGGCTTGAGATGCGCCGCGACGTCGATCAGCCCGGGCCGCCCATGCCCCCCGCAGCCATCCGCACGACCTGCCCCTATTGCGGCGTCGGCTGCGGCGTTCTCGCAACGCCGGATGGGCGCGGCGGTGCGGCGATCGCGGGCGATCCGTCCCACCCCGCCAATCTCGGCCGGCTCTGCTCCAAGGGAGCCGCGCTGGGCGAAACGCTCGGCCTCGGCTCGCGCGTGCTGCATCCGCTGCGCCGCACGGCATCCGGCAGCTACGAGCGTGTCGGCTGGGAGGCGGCGCTGGATTCGGTCGCCGACGGGCTCAAAAGCGTCATCGCCACGCATGGGGCGGACGCCGTCGCCTTCTATCTCTCCGGGCAGCTCCTCACCGAGGACTACTACCTCGCCAACAAGCTGATGAAGGGCTTCATCGGCTCACCCCATGTCGACACCAATTCGCGGCTCTGCATGGCCTCGACCGTCGCCGGCCAGCGCCGCGTCTTTGGCTCCGATACGGTGCCGGGCAGCTATGAGGATCTCGACTCCGCCGATCTGATCGTCCTCGTCGGCTCGAACGCGGCCTGGTGCCACCCGGTCCTGTTCCGCCGGATCCAGCAGAACCGGGCGCAGCGCGGCGCACGCCTCGTCGTCATCGACCCGCGTGCAACCGCTACCAGCGAGGACGTGGATCAAGTTCTCCGGCTGGCGCCCGGTTCCGACACGCTGCTCTTCGCCGGTCTCCTGGTCCATCTCGCCGATCGCGGCCTGACCGACGCGGACTACCTCGCCCATCATGTCGAGGGCTTTGAGGCCGCCCTCGTCAATGCCCGCGAGATCGCGCCGTCGCTAGAGGCCGTTGCGCGCGGCACGGGGCTCGACGAGACCGAGATCGCCGCCTTCTACGCACTCTGGGGCGAGACGCCCGCCGTCGTCACCGCCTGGAGCCAGGGCGTCAACCAGTCAGCGCAGGGCACGGACAAGGTCGCGGCGATCCTGCATTGCCACCTCGCCACCGGCCGCATCGGCAAGCCGGGTTGCGGGCCTCTTTCCCTGACCGGCCAACCCAACGCCATGGGCGGGCGCGAGGTCGGGGGGCTGGCCAACATGCTCGCCGCCCATATGGGCTACTCCGCCGCCGAGATCGACCGCGTCCAGCGCTTCTGGAACGCGCCCCGGATGGCGCAGGCCGAGGGGCTGAAGGCCGTCGCGATGATGGATGCCGTCGAGGCCGGGCGCATCCGCGCACTCTGGGTGATGGCCACGAACCCGGCCGTCTCGCTGCCGCGGGCCGACCGGGTGCGGGCAGCGCTCAATGGCCTCGACCTCTTCGTCGTCTCGGAGAACGTGCTCTCCAACGACACGCTGGCGGCCCGCCCGCATCTCATCCTGCCGGCGGCGGCCTGGGGCGAGAAGGACGGCACCGTCACCAATTCAGAGCGCCGCATCTCGCGCCAGCGCGCCTTCCTGTCGCTGCCCAGCGAGGTGAAGCCGGATTGGTGGATCATCGCGCAGGTCGCGCAGCGTCTGGGCTTCGCCGACGCCTTCGCCCATGCCGGCCCGGCCGCGATCTATGCCGAGCACGCCGCGCTCTCGGCCTTCGAGAACGAGGGCCGCCGCGACTTCGATATCGGCGCCCATGCCGGTCTGACGAAGCACGCCTATGACGCGCTCCAGCCGGTGCAGTGGCCTGCTCCCGCCGCGCGGCCGCTCGGCACGCCGCGCCTCTTCGCCGAGGGCGGCTTCTTCACGGCGAATGGCCGCGCCCGGATGGTGCCGCTCGCCGCGCCGGCGCTTGCCAGTGCTGCGAGCGAAGCCCTGCCGCTGCTGCTCAATACGGGGCGCCTGCGCGATCACTGGCACACGTTGACGCGGACCGGCCTCAGCCCCCGGCTCAGCGCCCACTGCGCCGAACCATCGGTGCAGATCCATCCCGAAGATGCGCGCCGCTACGGTCTGACCGAGGCCGGTTTCGCCCGTATCGCCAACGACCATGGCAGCGTCGTGCTGAAGGTCGCGCTCGATCCTGGCATGACGCGCGGCTCGCTCTTCGCACCGATCCACTGGTCGGCAGAGACCGCCTCGCATGCCCGCATCGGCGCGGCCGTTCAGGCGATGTGCGATCCCTGGTCCGGCCAGCCGGAGATGAAGGCGACGCCCTCCTCGATCGAGCAGGTGACCTATGCCGCGCAGGGCTTCGTGCTGTCGCGGGACGCCTTCCTGCTCCCCGAGGGCAGTTGGTGGTCAAGGCTGGCGGTCGAGGGCGGAGAGGCTCGGCTCTTCGCAACGGATGCCGGACCGGCCGAATGGATGGCCGCCGTCAGGGCCCGCTTCGAAGAGGCGGACCTGACCGAGTTGGTCGACATGGCCGGTGGCGCCTATCGCTGCGCCGTCATCCGCGATGGCCGGCTGCTCGCGGCCCTGTTCCTTGCCCCCTTCGGCGGCTTGCCGCTCTGGGACAGCGTGAAACGCGCCTTCGCCGACCCAGCTGCGCTGCCGGACAATCGCCTCGCGCTCCTGGCCGGCCGCAGCCTCGACGGCGCGTCCGATCCCGGCCCGACCGTCTGCGCCTGTTTCGGCGTCGGCCTCGCGGCGATCCGCGCCGCCTTCGCGGGTGGCGCGGCGAGCCCCGATGAGATCGGCCGTCAGCTCAAGGCGGGGACCAATTGCGGGTCCTGCCTCCCCGAAATCCGCCGCATCGGCGCGCAGGCGCGCGCCACGGTCGCGGCATGAAACCCCTGCGATGCGACAGCCAGAGGAGAATCTGATGGGTCGGGCCGTCCTGAAGGAAGTGGAGACGGGAGCGACGGTGGTCGCGCTCCCCGGCGCCAAGCCCGGCGTGGTGCCGCTGCCGGCGCCCGCGCGCAAGCCGCTGTCGTCGAGGCTTTTGCCCTGGCTCAGGGCGATCCTGGTCAATGTGCTGCCGCCGCTGGTGACGGTCGCGCTGATCGCGCTGTTCTGGCAGATCGCCGCCTCAGGCCCGCAATCCTCGCTGCCGCCGCCGACCAAGATCTGGGAGGAGGCGAAGGACCTGATCGTCGAGCCGTTCTACTGGGCCGGATCGCAGGATATCGGGCTGGGTTGGCGCATCCTGGTCTCTCTCCAGCGCGTCGCCATCGGCTTCAGCCTGGCAGCGATCGTCGGCGTGCTGCTCGGCGCGCTCGTCGGCCAGTCGGTCTGGGCGATGCGGGGGCTCGATCCGGTCTTCCAGGTGCTGCGCACCGTGCCGCCATTGGCCTGGCTGCCGCTTTCGCTGGCGGCCTTCCGCGACAGCCAGCCCTCGGCGATCTTCGTGATCTTCATCACCGCGATCTGGCCGGTGATCATCAACACCGCGGTCGGCATCCGCAACATCCCGCAGGACTACCGCAATGTCGCACAGGTGCTGCGGCTGAATCAGGTCGAGTTCTTCTTCAAGATCATGGTGCCCTCGGCGGCGCCCTACATCTTCACCGGGCTTCGCATCGGCGTCGGCCTGTCCTGGCTTGCCATCGTCGCGGCCGAAATGCTGACCGGCGGCGTCGGCATCGGCTTCTTCATCTGGGACGCGTGGAACTCCTCGCGCCTCTCCGACATCATCGTGGCGCTCGTCTATATTGGCGTAGTCGGCTTCCTGCTCGACCGCCTGGTCGCCTTCGTGGGCGCGATCGTCACCCGCGGCACGCTCGTGAACTGAGGAGGATCGACCGATGAGCTATCTCAAGATCGACCATGTCGACAAAACCTTCCAGCGCGGCGCGACCTCGACCCCCGTCCTCAAGGACATCAGCCTCGAGATCGAGAAGGGCGAATACGTCTCGGTCATCGGCCATTCCGGCTGCGGAAAGTCGACCCTGCTCAACATCATCGCCGGGCTGACGCCGATCACGAGCGGCGCGGTCCTGCTCGAAGGCCGGGAGGTCCGCGACCCAGGCCCGGAGCGCGCCGTAGTGTTCCAGAACCACTCGCTGCTGCCCTGGCTGACCGTCTACGACAACGTCGCGCTGGCGGTGAACAAGGTCTTCGGCGGCCGCAAGTCGAAGGCCGAGCGGCATGACTGGATCATGCACAATCTCGACCTCGTGCAGATGGGACACGCGAAGGACAAGCGCCCCGCCGAGATTTCCGGCGGCATGAAGCAGCGCGTCGGCATCGCGCGCGGCCTCGCGATGGAACCGAAGATCCTGCTGCTCGACGAGCCTTTTGGGGCGCTCGACGCGCTCACCCGCGCCCATCTGCAGGATTCGATCATGCAGATCCACGCCACGCTCGGAAACACGATGATCATGATCACCCATGACGTGGACGAGGCGGTGCTGCTCTCGGACCGCATCGTGATGATGACCAACGGACCCTCCGCCCGTATCGGCGAGGTGCTCGACGTCCGGCTCGCCCGCCCGCGCAAGCGGCTCGATCTGGTCTCCGACCGCACCTACATCGCCGCGCGCGAGGCGGTGCTGAAATTCCTCTACGAGCGCCACCGCTTCGTCGAGGCGGCGTGAGCCCTTGATGCCACCCTCCGCGTCATCCCGGACGCAGCGAAGCGCAGCTCCGGGACCCATCAGAGAGCGCCGTCGAGCCCTGCGATGGATCCCGGGGCAAGCCCGGGATGGCGGCTCAGTGTGGGGAGACGGGATCACCCCACGACCCGGAAAAGCAAAGCCATGAGCGACGACTTCACTCCCGAGCAGAAGCGCTATCTCGAAGGCTTCATGTCCGGCATGCAGTCCGCCCGCACGGCGCGGGGCCTGGGCCCGCTCGGTGGCGGGGCGACGCCGACGGCCGCCCCGTCAGGCCCCGATCGCGAGCATCTGGAGGCGCAGGCCAGGACCGTCGCGGCCGGCGGCAAGCTCGCCGAACAGGAGAAATGGAAGGCGGCCGAGCATCCCTTCGATGCCTATGCCCGCTTCAAGCAGCAGGCGGGGGCCGGCATCTATCCCAAGCCGGACGACAATTTCCGCTGGCGCTATCACGGGCTGTTCTATGTGGCGCCTGCCCAGAACAGCTATATGTGCCGCCTGCGCATCCCCAACGGCATCCTGACCTCTTGGCAGTTCGAGGGCGTCGCCGATCTCGCCGAGCGCCTGGGCGGCGGCTACAGCCATGTCACCACCCGCGCCAATCTTCAGGTCCGCGAGATCAGGGCCGAGAACGGGCCAGCCTTCCTCGAAGGGCTCGTCGATCTCGGCCTGACGGCAAAGGGCTCCGGCGCCGACAACATCCGTAACGTAACCGGTTCGGCCACCGCCGGCGTCGACCCGCTCGAACTGCTCGACACGCGCCCCCATGCTCGGGCCTGGCACCACCACATCCTCAACGACCGCTCGCTCTACGGCCTGCCGCGCAAGTTCAACGTCGCCTTTGACGGCGCCGGCTCGATCGCGACGCTGGAGGACACCAACGACATCGGCTTCCAGGCTGTCGAGGTGCTGGACGGCGCCAGCTTCGAGGGACAGCCCGTGGCGCCCGGGATCTGGTATCGCCTCGCGCTCGGCGGCATCACCGGCCACAAGGATCTGGCCCGCGACACCGGCGTCGTCGTCGCGCCCGCGGATGCGATCGCCGTGTCGGACGCGATCCTGCGCGTTTTCATCGCCCACGGCGACCGCACCGACCGCAATCGCTCGCGGCTGAAATATGCACTCGACGCCTGGGGCTTCGAGCGCTTCCTCGCCGCCGTCGAGGAAAAGCTGGGCCGCCGCCTGATCCGGGTCGAGAACGCCTTCGTGGCGCCGCGGCCGGTTTATGACCGGCTCGCCCATATCGGCGTCCACCGCCAGCTCCAGCCGGGCCTCAATTGGGTCGGCGTGGCGCTGCCCGTGGGCAAGCTCACGGTCGCGCAGATGCGCGTCATCGCCGCCGTCGCGCGCCAATGCGGCGACGGCGACATCCGCCTCACCGTCTGGCAGAACCTGCTGATATCCGGCGTGCCCGACGCGAAAGTCGAGGATGTGCTGGCCCATCTCCAGGCGGCGGGGCTCTCGGCCGAGACGTCGATCCTGCGAGCCGGGCTGATCGCCTGCACCGGCGCGACGGGGTGCAAATTCGCCGGCGCCTACACCAAGGAGGATGCGCTCGCGATCGCGGCGCATTGCGAGCCGCGGATCACGCTCGACCAGCCGGTGAACATCCACCTTACCGGCTGCCACAACTCCTGCGCCCAGCACTATATCGGCGATCTCGGCTTGATCGGCGCCAAGGTCCCGGTCGGCGACGAGGGCGACACGGTGCCGGGCTACCACGTCTTCGTCGGTGGCGGCTTCGGCGTCGAGGGTGGCATCGGCCGGGAATTCCGCACGAATGTGAAGGCGGAGGAGGCGCCGGCTCTTGTCGAGGCGATCCTGCGCACCTGGCAGCTCCATCGCGCCGCGCCCGATGAGAGCTTCGTCGCCTTCGCCCGCCGCCACGAGATCGCCGCGCTGAATGCGCTCGTCACGCAGACGGGGGATGCTGCATGACCGTCCAGACTGCCAGCCCCATCGTCCAGGTCCTGCCGGAGACCGCGCCCTTCAGCGAGGAACAGCGCTCCTGGCTCAACGGCTTCTTCGCGGGGCTGCTCTCGCTCGACAACGTCGGCGTCACCGCGCTGTCTCCGGCGCAGAACGCCGCCGTGATGGGCCAGGCCGAGGAGGACGGTGCGCCCTGGCATGATCCCTCGATGGCGCTGCCCGAGCGGATGCAGCTCGCGCAAGGCAAGCCTCTCCCCCGCCGGCTCTTTGCCGCCATGGCCCAGCAGGATTGCGGCCAGTGCGGCTATCTCTGCGAGACCTATTCGGCGGCGATCGCCTCGGGCGCCGAGGCACGGCTCAATCTCTGCGCGCCAGGCGGCAAGGACACGCTTCGGCAGGTCAAGGCGCTGCTGGAGGAGGCGGGCGAGGCGGCGCCGGCCGCCGCTGCGGCGAAGCCCGCGACTGCGACGCTCGGCTCTCTCGGCCGCTGCCGCGAGAACCCGGCACTCGCCACCTTCCTCTCCCGCCGCAAGCTCAATGGCGAGGGCTCACAGAAGGAAACCTGGCATGTCGAGTTTGATCTCTCGGGCTGCGGGCTCGACTATGTGGTGGGGGATGCCTTCGGCGTCATCGCGCAGAACGATCCGCGGCTGGCCGACTCCGTCATCGCGCTGCTCGGCGCGCGGCCCGACGCCGATGTCGGCGGCGTCCCGTTGCGGGAGGCGCTGATCGCACAGCGTGCACTCGGCCCCGCGCCCGACGCCCTGTTCCAGCTCATCTCCTACGTCACCGGCGGCGAGACCCGCGTCAAGGCGAGGCGGCTGGCGGCGGGCGAGGATCCCGATGGTGATCTCGACCGGCTCGACGTGCTCGGCACGCTCCACAAATTCGCCCAGGCGCGGCTCTCGCCGGAGGCCTTCGTCGAGGCGCTCGATCCGCTGCAGCCGCGGCTCTACTCGATCTCCTCCTCCCACAACGCCACGCCGGGCCGCGTCTCGCTAACGGTCGACGCCGTGCGTTACCGGATCGGCACGCGTCCGCGCTGGGGCGTGGCCTCGACCTTCCTCGCCGAGCGCGTCCAGCCGGGCGAGGCGGTACCGGTCTATGTCCAGCGCGCGCATGGCTTCGGCCTCCCTTCAAATCCCGACACGCCGATCATCATGTGCGGCCCGGGAACCGGCATCGCGCCGTTCCGCGCCTTCCTGCATGATCGCTGGGCGACCAAGGCGCCGGGACGCAACTGGCTGTTCTTCGGCCATCAGCGCCGCGCCACGGACTTCTTCTACGAGGACGAGCTGAGCGCGATGAAAGAAGAGGGTCTGTTGACCAACCTCACCCTCGCCTGGTCACGCGACGGCGACGAGAAGATCTATGTTCAGGACCGCATGCGCGAGCGCGGCGCCGAACTCTTCGACTGGCTCGAACAGGGCGCGCATTTCTATGTCTGCGGTGACGCCAAGCGCATGGCCAAGGATGTCGAGTTGGCGTTGGTCGACATCGTCCTCGCCCATGGCGGGCGCTCCGCGGAGGCGGCCCAGGCTTATCTCGCCGGGCTGAAGAAATCCGGCCGCTATCAGGCCGACGTGTACTGATGCGGCCTGGAGAGGATCTGATGAGAGAAGCGAGGGCGAACAACCCCGAGAATGCCCGATGGAAGGCGCGCTTGGACTGGTGCTCCGGACAGTGGGCTGGTCATGGATAAGTTGGCGAAGCTCCCGATCTTTCTCAATCTCGCGTCAAAGCGCGCCGTCGTCGTCGGCAGCGGCAATGGTGCTCTCTGGAAGGTGCGATTGCTGGCTGCGGCTGGAGCCGAGGTTGCCGTTTTCGCTCCTGCGCCGAGTGACGGCATGCTGGCCTTGGCGGCGCAGGCCAGCAGCCGGATCACGTTTCATCGTCGCGCGTGGTGCACTGCCGATTTCGCGGATGTCGCGGTCGCTCTGCTCGAGCCGTCGGGAGACCAAGCCGAGATCGAGCAGTTTCGTAGGCAGGCCCGGTCCGCGGGAGCGCTGGTCAATGTCATCGATACTCCCGAAGCCTGCGATTTCCAGTTCGGGACGATCGTCAATCGGTCTCCTGTGATCATCGGCATCTCGACTGACGGCGCCTCTCCAATCCTTGGCCAGGCCCTGAGGCGACGCATCGAGGCGATCCTCCCTTGCGAGATCGGCTCTTGGGCACGGGCCGCCAAGCGATTTCGGGCGCATCTGGCGGAGAGGCTTCCAGGCCGAATCGAACGCCGGGCATTTTGGGAACGGTTCGTCGACCTCGTGCTGGCGGGTCGGGGCACGGAAGGCTCGATTGCCCGGCTTGAGGCGATCGTCAATGAGATCCACGCTGACTTACCACACAAGGAACGTGACGCCGTCACTTCAGTCGTTGTCCTGACGGTGGATCCCGCTGATCCGGGGGAATTGACGCTGTCGGAGGTGCGCACCCTGCAGGCGGCAGATATGATCGTGCATGATAGAGCGATCACCGAACCGGTGTTGGAACTTGGGCGTCGCGAAGCAACTCGCGTTGCTGTGTTGAACGACGCTCAAGCCGCTAGGTCGCTTAGCCGTCTCGCCTCGGGAACCTCACTCAGAATCGTCCACCTTCGCTCCAGGAGAACCTGCGATGCGATCGGATCGGCAAGCGACGACAGAGCACCGATAGGCCACCTATCGTAGCTGCCCGGTGCCGGTCTGCGCGAATGGCTGACAAAAGAGCGCGCCGACCTGAGCCTCGCGGTGCCTGGACCTCTTAGCTTAACGAGGCGTTGTTTTAGTCGACGCGCGGCCGCGACTATCACGGCCAGCGCATCCACGGTGCCGTTGGCCTCGCCCTTCTCGAAATCGCCTTCCTGGCCCATTTGGTTGGTGACGTGGGCGAAGCAGACGACTCGCTTGCCGCATGCCTGCGCGAAGGCATAGAGCGCGGCGGCTTCCATCTCGACGGCGAGCAGGCCGCGTGCGGTCATGGCGGCAATGGCGCGCTCCGTCTCCCGGAAAGGCGCGTCGGTCGTCCAGGTCGCGCCGCGCAGCACTGGCTCGCGCAATTCATCGAAGGCGCCCTCCAGCGCCGCTATTACACCGGTGTCGGCCTGGGCGAAGTCCGATGGCGAAAGGTAGTGGTAGCTCGTGCCTTCGTCGCGCAGGGCCTGTTCGATCAGGATGAAATAAGGAGGCTGCCGGACCGGCTGCAGTTGCCCGGACGAGGTCATGCTGATCAGGAGCCTGCAGCCGGCGGCGAAGAGCTGTTCCGCCACCAGCACGGCATAGGAGGCGCCAACGACGCAGCCGACGATTCCAAAATCGACGTCGCCTTCGACGAAGCGATCGAGCTCGCTGTGATAGCAGGCCCAGTCTCGATCAGCCGTTGCGCGTCCGTCCCGGCGCAAGCGTCGGACGAGATCGCCGTCGGGGTCGAGCACGCAGATCGCCGGCACCTCGCTCGCGGCCAGCCCTTTCTGGCGACGCGCTTCGCGCAGCAGGTTTCCCGGCTGGAAGGCGGATTCTTCGGCGTAGTGCTTGTTGGCCAGAATGGGCGCCGAGCGGTCGCGGGGTTCGGTCATGGTTCCGCTGCCGCCGACGTCGGCGTCTTTCTGAACAGACACCAGATGAAGTCCTGACGATTCCCAACCGGCGTCACGTGCGTCTGCAACTTCTGGTCGATCAGGCGATAGCGCGGGCCAAGTTCCGCCTGCAGCAGTTCCGCCGAGTAGCGCCTGACGGGGAGCCCGCTGCATCGTTCGGGGCCGCTGAGTGCGAAGGGCGCGAGGATGACGTAGCCGCCGACGCTGACGCCTCGATCAAGCGTGCGAACATAGGCGACCCGGTCGGCGTCCTCGACGAGGAAGTGGAACACGGCGCGATCATGCCAGATCGAGAAGGCGTCCTTCGGAGGCTGCCAGGCGGTGACGTCCTGCGCGATCCAACTCACAAGCGCGGCGCGCTCGCCCAGGCGTTTACGTGCGACGGCGAGGCCGGCGTCGGCGATGTCGAGCACGGTCACGGCCGAATGGCCGCGATCCAGCAACCGGTCGATCAGCACCGAGGCGCCGCCACCTATGTCGACGATGGGATCGTCCGTGCTCAGACCGGTCTGCGCGATCATGTCGAGTGACGGCGTCGGGTCGTCCTGGAACCAACTGACCGTGTCGGCCGGCTTGGTCGTGTAGACGTCGTCCCAGTGGCTTCGTCGTGGGCTGGTCATCGCCGGCTCCCTGTCTTGCGGAGACCATAGGGTGGCCAGCCGGATTAATCGATCCGGCTGGCCGCTTCGTGAGACGCCGTCAGCCGCGCGGGCGATCTACGCACGGAGCCCGAGGGCGTTGATAGAACCGATCGGCCGCGCGGCAATGCTGGCGCTCACTATGCACGACCACCCGATGTCGCATCCATTAGGAGCGGTGCGAGCGACGTCATCACGCTCGCGATGAAACCACCTCGACGATGCGGCCATCGCGCAGATGGACCATGCGGTCGAGGCGCGAGAAGATTTTCTCGTCATGCGTCACGACGATGACCGCAGCGTCTCGTTCGATCGCGACCTGCTTCATCAGATCGATGACGATGGCGGCTCGTTCCGAATCGAGCGCTGCGGTCGGCTCGTCGGCGAGGATAATCCGCGGCTCGTTGGCGAGCGCGCGTGCGATCGCGACGCGCTGGGCCTCGCCGCCCGACAGCTTGGAGGGCAGCGCGTCGGCGCGGTGGTCGACCTGCAGATAGCCGAGCAGTTCCATGGCGCGGGCCTTGGCCCGCTCGGGGCTCTCGCCCATCAGGGCGCGAACGATCGCCACGTTCTCCCAGGCCGAGAGGAACGGCAGCAGGTTGTGGAACTGGAAGATGAACCCGATCGTCTCGAGCCTCAGCCGCCTGAGATCGCCGATCAGCCATTTGCCGTCGAAGATCGCGCGGCCATCGAGACGGATGGCGCCGGAATCGGGCTCTGTGATGCAGCCGATGCAGTTGAGCAGCGTGCTCTTGCCCGATCCTGAGGGGCCGATCAGGCCGACGACCTCGCCGGTCCCGATCGTCAGATCGATGTCGATCAGTGCTGGCACCTTCGTCGGGCCGACGCCGAAGGTCTTCGATAGCTGTGCGATTTCGACGACGGGTCTCGGCGCGACGGCAGGTGTTGGCGCGGCAGTCATATCAGCCTCCGAGCGCCGACGCAGGATCGATCTTCAGCGCCGAGCGCACCCCGAAGACGCTGGCGATGAGACAAACCATGATGATGATGCCGAGCAGGATCGCCGTGTCGGAGGTCTCCAGCACCACGCGTCGCGGGAAGTAGTCCTTGGCCAGGCGGATCAGGGTCGCGCCGATGGCGAAGCCCACCAGCCCCATCGCCAGCGCCTGCTGCAGGATCAGCGAGACGATGACGCGATCGGGCGCACCGATGAGCTTGAGCGTCGCGATCGCCTTCTTCTTGTCCATGGTCATCGTGTAGACGATCAGTCCGATCACCACCGTCGAGACGACCAGCAGGATCACCGCGAACAGGCCCAGCTGCCGCCTTGCGCGCTCGATCACCGAGCGCGTCAGAATCTCCTCCTGCTGGGCGGCCGTCATCGCGGTCAGATGTTTCCAGCGCGCGATCGAGCCGATGACGCCGTCCGGCGAGGCATCGGGGCGCATGCGCACGATGATGGCGCTGACCAGATCGCTCGACCCGCCGGCCGGTGCGTCGCGGGCCGTCTCCCGCCTGACTGCCGATGGATCGAACTGCCACTGGACGATCTGGGCGTCGCGCAAGGTCATCATCAGCACCGGATCGCCTCCCGAACTGGTGGCGTTCGCGGTCAGGCCGACGACGGTGAAATCGTCGCGGCCGATGCGGATGCGTTCGCCCAGTGCGAGGCCGGTCTTGCGATCGGCCACCACTTCCGAGCGCGACTTCAGGATGGCGCGGCCTTCCTCGATTGCGACTTCGCTGCCGGGCCGCCCGATCTGGGCGCCGACGATCAAGACGCGCAGATTCGTGCCGCGATAGGGAAACTCGACGGTCTGGTAGACGACCGCGCCGGCCGCCGCCACGCCGGCATGGACGGCGATGGCGTCCCTCGTGTCCCGCGGCAGGCGCGAGCTCTCGGCAAAAGGGCCCCTTTTGCCCGCTTCGACGACCCAGGCATCGGCCCCCGCACTCCGGACCAAGCCGAGCGCCTCGGCAACCAGCCCGCGATAGATGCCGACCATGCCCATGACGACGCCCAGCAGCAGGCTAAGGCCGACGCAGGTGAGGATGAACCGTCCAAGCCCATGCTGGACATCGCGCCAGGCGAGGTTCATCGGCGGCTCTCGGAGGCCACCACCTTGCGCCCGACCGTGAATCCGTCCGCGGGCACAGAAACCACCGCACTCGCGCCGGCGGGAAGGCCCCCGGCGATCAGCACGCGGCCGTCGAGCAACCGGTCTCCGAGAGCGACGAGACGCCGGTGGAGCTTGCCGTCCTCGACGGTCCAGATCATGCCCGCACGACCATCGAAGCCGCTCACGGCACGTAAGGGAACGAACAGACCCTCCGGGACGACCCGCTTGATGATCTCGATCTCGGCCTGCTCGCCGAGATAGCGGCCCTGATGTTCCGGCTCACAGGTCAGGCAGCGCACATAGACCCGGCGCTCCTCGGTGACGCGGTCGTTCTCCTGGTCGATCCGGACGATCTGCGCCTCGACGACGGTGTTCATCTCGGAGCGCAGCCGCACCAGCGCCTTCTGCCCGATCGCCAGACCACCCGACACGGCCTCGTCGATGAAGGCGCGCACCCAGACCGAGTTCGGTTCGATCAGCGTGAAGACCACCTCACCGACACCGGCGACAGCGCCGGCCTCCTTCAGACGCGACAGGATGCGCGCGCGAAAGGGCGCAATGAGCCGGTGCTGGTCGAGCAGGACCTGTTCGATGGTCAGCGCGGCGGCGACGTCGTCACGGGCCGCCTCGGCCACGCGGACCTCCGCTTTGGCAACGGCGAGATCGGCCTGCGCGAGCGTCTCGTTGGTCTGGGCTTCGTCGGCCTGCTCGCGCGAGACGCTGCCGCGATCGACGAGCGACTGGCGGCGCTGGTTAACCAGCACTCGTTGCTGGAGGTTGGCCTCCGACCGCTGCAACAGCGCCTGCGCCTTGGCCAGAGCCGCCTGCACCTGGAGCTTCGCCACTTCCGCCTTGGCGACGCGGGCGCGCTGCGAGCTGTCCTCGAGGGTGGCGAGCACCGTGCCTGCCGGGACGATCTCGCCCTGGTCGGCGGCGAGCTTCACGATCCTGCCCGCAACCTGGAAACCGATCCGGGACAGCACCTGCGCCTCGACGCTGCCCAGCCCGAAGACACGGATTTCGACATCGCGCTCGACCCGCGCGACGTCGACGGTGACGGGGCTCAACTTGCGGACATAGAGAATGCCGGCCATCGCCATCGCGACGAGGAGCAGAACGGACGGCAGCGCGAGGCGCTTGGACATGGACAGTTTCGATCTCGGAAGGGCGCGACGATCCGCAAGGCCTCGTTCAGCCAGCATCCATCACGGCAGCCTCACCTGCATTGCGCAGCGTCAATGACCGGACAGACAGAAGCGCGTTCGCTTTGATTGTCAGTGACGCGTCGAAATCGGCTGAGGCGTCTTGGCCGCAGGCTCCCGCACCTCGTCTGGGCGAAGGTCGAGGCCCAGCGCGTCATACAAGCTGGCCCCATCGGCCGTGAGTTGATCCAGGTTGATCTCTCGCGCCATCGCACCGGCGAAGAGGCGCCAGCTTTCGATGTTGCGCCAGGGTACGGCGATCAGAAGCGGCAGGCCGGCCTCGATCGCCTCGGCGATCAGGGGGCGGAACCCCGCGCCCTCCGCTTCGGTCTTGCCGAACTTGTTCAAGATGACGAGGTCCGGCCCCGTGTCGAGCGCCGCCCGCACGATCTGCATCGCACCCAGCAGTTGACCGACATCCAAAGCGCAGCCGCGCGCCAGGGGACCGCGATCTTGTGAAATGCCGATCAGCTCACCACTCGAGAGCTCCTCGAGCACCATGTCGCAGCGCGACCGTCCCGGGCGCGCCGTGTTGTGCTGGACCAGCCCGGCGAGCCGAAAACCCCGCTCGATCAACGTCATGGCGACGTCGCGCAGGGCGCGGTCCGCCGTATCGCTGTCTGTATAGATCAAGGCCGTGATGGTGATGATGTCTGACATCGGGGTCGCTCTTGTCTCGGGTTCAGCCATGACCGGGAGGGTGGAGACCGGCAGCCCTGCAGCAGGGCGCATCCGCGTGCTCGACCGCGGCGAGGTTTGCGAAGGCGTCCAGGGCCTGGCGCCTCAGTGCGCTCACGGCTTCGACGGGATGAAGGACGCGATGATCGATCGAGGGCAGCGCATCGCGTTGGTCGACCGACGATAGATGAGGACCGAGGTCACGCAGCAGGCCGTCCTCGATCGCATAGATCCAGCCATGGAGGTTCAGCTCCTGGCCGCGCGCCCACGCATTCTCGACGATCGGTGTCTGTGCGAGCCGGCGGACCTGCATCTCAACGTTGATCTCGCACATCCGGTCAAGGCGGCATGCGTCATCCGGGATGAGCGCGAAGGTCTCACGGTGCTTGCGGTGGAGCATCGAGATCGGCTGGAGCCAGTGGTCCAGCATGGAGCCGCGTTCCGTCACCAGCGCCCGCTGAACGCCGCCGCAGCCATAGTGGCCGCAGACGATGATGTGCTCGACCCTCAATTGCTCGACGGCATATTCGATCACCGAGAGGATGTTCATGTCGCTGGTGTGGACGACATTGGCGATGTTGCGATGGACGAAGACCTCGCCGGGATCGAGGCCGAGGACGTCGTTGGCCGTGATGCGGCTGTCCGAGCAGCCGATCCAGAGATAGCGCGGCGTCTGCTGCTCGGCCATGCGGCGGAAGAAATGGGGATCGGCCCGGGTCTTGGACTGAGCCCAGGTGACGTTGCGATCGAAGAGATGATCGAGCGTGCGCGACATCAGGCGGCAGCCCCATGTCGGTCTTTCATGGTGGCGCTCATCGTCGCGAGGTCGCCCCGCGTGAGCCGAACGCGCGCGATTGCCAGCACGATCCCGTTTTCGGCCGCCAGGTGATGATGCTCGCTGGTCGCATAGGCCATCAGGAGCTTGCGTGCGGCGGACCCCAGCCTGATGGGCCCTGGGCCAGCCCGCTTGGTCAGAACTGTGATAATCGCCTCAATCATGGTGCGAAGTTGGCGATGATCAGCGACGAGCCGCGCCAGCGTCGCTCCCAGATCGTCTTCCAGCGGCGCGCGGCGAAGCAGGGAAGGAAAGAGGTCCTCCTCCTCGTCCCGGTGGTGCAGATTAACGTCGCGGCGAAGGTATGTGACGACGGCATCGGCTTCGGCGCGATCGACATATCCCTGCCGAGTGAAGCGGCGAAAGGCGTCACAAAGGCTGCGCTGCCGGGCATGATCGACCAGGATGTAGTCCAGCGGCGTATCGAGAAGCGCAGCCGGAATCGGATGGGCGAAGGTCTTGCCAGCGCCCTCTCCACCAGCGGCAGCTGCATCATCGATGGTCATCGCAGCCCCCGGACCCGCATGAGCAGCCGCCGCTCGTCGCCGGAGCGGGAGCCGCGTCGCTCGCCAGAGCCCAGCGTAGCATCTTGCCGAGCACGACCCGGGCGGGATCATCGGCGCGCTCGATAGCGGTCATCAGCGCCAACCAGTCCTCGTCGCCTGCCTGCGCCGCGTAGCGGCGCGAGGCGTTGGCGACGTACTCGCCCGGCGTCTCGTCATGCTGGGCGCCCATTTCCTGGATCTGCGCGAGCAGCACGACATCGCCCAATGCATCGAGCGCCACGGCCGCGTCGTTTTCGTCCGACAGCCGCGTCAGAAGGGCTCCGAGCTGCATGGCAGGCTCCTATTGAACGAGGGGGGACTGGCTCGCCGCGATCTCGACGCCGGTGATCTCGGCGCGTCCGGCGAGGATCGTGATGTATTGTTGGATCGCCATGCGGCGGACCTTTTCGTCGAGCCAGGCGGCGATCCGCGGCCGAACGGCTTCGAAGGGCAGCGGCTGGCCGGGAATGCGGCGCTCGACCCAGACGATGTGGAAGCCGTAGCGGGTCTCGACGGGGTCCTCACCGACGGAGCCGATCGGAAGCCGGCCCAGTGCGGTTTCGAACTCCGGCACCGTTTGCCCCGGGCCGATCTGGCCGAGATGTCCGCCGGTCTGGCCCGAGGGACAGGCGGAAACGGCCGCGGCCAGCGCGGCGAAGCAGCTGGGATCCTGCTGGATCTGCAGGATCAGCAGCGAGGCCTGGCGGCTCGCCTCCATCCGGGCCGGCGCGTCGCCCGGCGCCGCCGGCAGCAGGATGTGGCGCGCCTCGATGATCGCAGGCGACTGGAAGCGGATGCGGTTGGCATCGAAATAGCGCCGGCAGCTGGCCTCGTCGGCCTGTGGCGTCACCACCTCGTCTTCAACGAGCTGGCGGATCAGCGCCTCTTCCTCGGTCTCTCGCCTGCCCTCCCCGTCCTGGGCCGGCGCGGGAGACAATCCGAGCCGGCGCGCCTCCTGCAGCAGCAGTTCGCGCACGACCAGGGCATGGGCGGCGGCCTGCCAGGCCTCGATCGGCTTTGCGGCCGGATGGTTTTGCGTCTCCTGCGCGATGGCGGCGCGGGCGATGGCGACGCCATTGACGCTGACGGTCTTCGGCTTGTGCGAAACGGCCGGCTTGACGGCGCAGGCGGAGGTCGTGGTGTTGGTCATGATCTCACTCCGCCGGCTGGTTGGGGGACCGGGCCGACGGTCCGGCCGTCAGCACGCGGCGTGTCCGGACGACCTGGTAGCCCTTGCGGCCGAGATACCAGACCGGCGCGGACCAGATGTGGACCAGCCGCGAGAACGGGAAGATCAGGAAGATCGTCATGCCGAGCACGAGATGGACCAGATAGGGCCAGTTCAGCCCTTGCAGGGTCTGCGCATCGACCGGCTGGACCGTCAGGATGCCCTGCGCCCAGTGCGACAGCACCAGCATGACCGAGGCGTCGTGGTGGCTGAAGGAATAGGGCAGCGTCACCAGGCCGAGCACGAGCTGGACCCAGAGGATCGCCAGCACGCCGAGGTCCATATATGTCGAGGTCTGGCGGATGCGCGCGTCGAACAGTCGCCGGTGCAGGAGCAGCGACAGGCCAACGAAGCAGATCGCCCCCGCCACGCCACCCGCCACGATCGCGATGAACTGCTTCTGCTCGGGCGTGATCACCAGCGTGTAGAGCGCGGTGGGCGTCAAAAGCCCGACCGTGTGACCCATCAGCAAGAAGAGAATGCCGATGTGGAAGAGGTTGGAGCCCAATGCGAGCTGCTTCTTGCGCAGCATCTGGCTGGACGATGCCTTCCACGTGTACTGCTCGCGGTCGAACCTGATGATCGAGCCGAAGATGAATGCCGACAGGCAGACGTAAGGGTACCAGACGAAGAGGATGTGAAAGATCGTGTCGCGCATGGTCTTCAGGCTCCCGTGCGGGTCGTGATGCCGGAATGGGTGACGGTCATACGGGGGCCGGCTCCGGGAACGGGCTCAAGCCCGGGCGCGGGCCGGCGCGCCTGGCGCAGCTTGGCCGACAGCGTGTCCTTTCCGCAGTCCTCGGCGGCGGCGCCGGGGCCAAACAGAACCTCCTCCTCGGCCCAGGCCGCATCCAGCGCTTCGAGATCGTCGGGCTCCGGATCGGGCTCGGCCAGCAGCCGTTCGATCATCGCCGCGTCAGGCCGGGCCTGGCTCAGCCGGGCGAGCGCGGAGAAGACCGCCTCATAAGGCGAGCTGCGCTTGCGCAGGCGCTCGCGCAGCGCTGCAAAGACATGACCCGGCTGGCCGATCAGTTCGATCGCCTCGGCAGCCGTCCGGGTCGCGGCGAATTCGAGGAAGAGCGGCAGGAAGTCCGGGAGTTCCGTCACCGTCGGCGTGTAGCCGCCGTCCTCGTAGACCTTGATCAGATCGACCATGGCCTGACCGCGGTCGCGGCTCTCGCCATGGACATGCTCGAAGAGATGCAGCGAGAGCGCCCGCGTCCGGTCGAACAGCAGGATATAGCGCTCCTGCATGTCCATGAGGTCGCCAGCGGCGATGTCGTCGATCAGGAGCGCCAAGGCACGGCGCTCCGCACGCGGCAGCACGGCCTCGCGCTCGAGCACGCCGATCAGCTCGTCGCGGGCGGCGAGGAGCTCCTCGGTCGGGTAGGACAGGAGGGCGGAGAGGACCTTCAGCGTCTTCATCTCAGAGCGCTCCCATCTTGGGCTTGTCGTTCTTGAGCTTGATGCCGCCGAACAGGTTGACCTTGTCGTCGCTGGGCAGGCAGCCATCGCCGAAGGAGAAACCGCACTGGCCGCGCAACTCGTAAGCGTCCTGCGTCACCTCGCGATGGGTCGTCGGGATGACGAAGCGGTCCTCGTAATTGGCGATCGCCATGATGTGGTACATCTGTTCGATTTGGGCGCCGGTGAGGCCGACGCGCCGGGCGATGGCCTCGTCGAGGACGCCGTCGACCGTCTTGGCGCGCATGTAGGCCCGCATCGCCAGCATCCGCTCCAGCCCGGTCGCGATCGGGGCCTCGTCGCCGGCGGTCAGCAGGTTGGCGAGGTATTTGAGCGGGATGCGCAGGGATTTGACGTCAGGCATGCCGCCGTCGATGCCCATCTTACCGGCTTCCGCGGCAGCCGTGATCGGCGACAGCGGCGGCACGTACCAGACCATCGGCAGGGTGCGGTATTCCGGGTGCAGCGGGAAGGCGACTTTCCATTCCATCGCCATCTTCCAGATCGGCGACTGGCGCGCAGCCTCCAACCAGGCTTCGGAGATGCCGTCGGCGCGCGCCTGGGCGATGACCGCGGGATCGTTGGGATCCATGAAGATCTTGAGCTGCGCCTCGTAGAGGTCCTGCTCGGACGCGGTCGAAGCCGCCTCTTCGATGCGATCGGCGTCATAGAGCATCACGCCGAGATAGCGGATGCGACCGACGCAGGTTTCCGAGCAGACCGTCGGCTGGCCGGCCTCGATGCGGGGGTAGCAGAAGATGCACTTCTCCGACTTGCCCGACGACCAGTTGAAATAGATCTTCTTGTAGGGGCAGCCGGAGACGCACATGCGCCAGCCGCGGCACTTGTCCTGATCGATCAGGACAATGCCGTCCTCCTCGCGCTTATAGATCGCGCCCGAGGGGCAGGCGGCGGCGCAAGTCGGGTTGAGGCAGTGCTCGCACAGCCTCGGCAGGTACATCATGAAGGTGTTTTCGAACTGGCCGTACATCTCCTTCTGGATGCCCTCGAAATTGGCATCCTTGGAGCGCTTGGCGAATTCGCCGCCGAGGATCTCCTCCCAGTTCGGCCCCCATTCGATCTTCTCCATGCGCTCGCCGGTGATCAGCGAGCGCGGGCGCGCCGTGGGGAAGGCTTCCAGCTCGGGCGCCTTCTGGAGATGCTCGTAATCGAAGGTGAAGGGCTCGTAGTAGTCGTCGATCTCGGGCATGTTCGGGTTAGCGAAGATGTTCGCCAGGATCCGCCATTTGCCGCCGATCTTCGGTTCGATCTTGCCGTTCGCCTTGCGGCGCCAGCCGCCCTTCCACTTGTCCTGGTTTTCCCAGTCCTTGGGGTAGCCGATGCCGGGCTTGGTCTCGACGTTGTTGAACCAGGCGTATTCCATGCCCTCCCGGTTCGTCCAAACGTTCTTGCAGGTCACCGAGCAGGTGTGGCAGCCGATGCATTTGTCGAGATTGAGCACCATGCCGATCTGAGCGCGGATTTTCATCGTCGTGATCCTTTTCACTCTGCGGCTTGGGCGGTGACGGGGGCGCGCAACGCGTCGGCATGAGGCCGTTCGAGCCAGTCGACGGTCTTGAGCTTGCGGATCACCACGAACTCGTCGCGGTTGGTGCCGATCGTGCCGTAGTAGTTGAAGTCGTAGGCGAGCTGCGCGTAGCCCCCGATCATGTGCGTCGGGTTGATGACGATGCGCGTGACCGAGTTGTGGATGCCGCCGCGATTGCCGGTCATCTCCGAGCCCGGCACGTTCACGATCTTCTCCTGCGCGTGGTACATGAAGAGCGTGCCGTCCTTCATGCGCTGCGAGACCACGGCGCGGGCGACGAGCGCGCCGTTGCTGTTGAAGGCCTCGACCCAGTCGTTATCGACGATTCCGGCCCGCTTCGCGTCGGTCTCGCTGAGCCAGACGATCGGACCGCCGCGTGACAGCGTCAGCATCATCAGGTTGTCGGTGTAGGTGGAGTGGATGCCCCATTTCTGGTGCGGCGTGATGAAGTTGAGGACGATCTGCTTCTCGCCGTTCGGCTTCTGGTCGATCACCGGCGCAGTGGCGCGCAGGTCGAGCGGCGGGCGGTAGACGCACAAGCCAGCGCCGAAAGCGCGCATCCAGAGATGGTCTTGGTAGAGCTGCTGGCGGCCGGTCAGGGTGCGCCACGGGATCAGCTCGTGGACGTTGGTGTAGCCGGCGTTGTAGCAGACCTTCTCGCTCTCGAGCCCCGACCAGGTCGGGGCCGAGATGATCTTGCGCGGCTGGGCGATGACGTCGCGGAAGCGGATCTTCTCGTCTTCCTTGGGCAGTGCCAGATGGGTGTGTTCGCGGCCCGTCGCCTTGCCGAGAGCGGCCCAGGCCTTGACCGCGACCTCGCCATTGGTCTCCGGCGCCAGCATCAGGATCATCTCGGCGGCGTCGATGTCGGTGACGATCTTGGCCAGCCCCTTGTTGGCTCCTTCCAGATGCACGCCGTTCAGAGCCTTGAGATGTTCGACCTCATGGCCGGTCTTCCAGGCCATGCCCTTGATGCCGTTGCCGATCGTGTCCATCAGCGGGCCGAGCGCGGTGAAGCGGGCATAGAGGTTGGGGTAGTCGCGCTCGACCACCGTCACCACCGGCATCGTCTTGCCGGGGATAGGCTCGCACTCGCCCTTCTTCCAGTCCTTGGGGTCGAAAGCCTGGGCGATCTCGTTGGGGCTGTCGTGCTTGATCGGGTTGAGGACCACGTCCTTCTCGACGCCGAGCACTTCGGGCGCGACCTTGGAGAAGGCCTTGGCCAGGCCCTTGTAGATTTCCCAGTCCGAGCGCGCTTCCCAAGCCGGGTCCACCGCGCCGGTCAGCGGATGGATGAAGGGATGCATGTCGGAGGTGTTGAGGTCGTTCTTCTCGTACCAGGTCGCGGTCGGCAGGACGATGTCGGAGTAGACGCAGGTGGTCGACATGCGGAAGTCGAGCGTGACCAGGAGGTCGAGCTTTCCCTCCGGCGCGTGTTCATGCCAGACGGCCTCGGTCGAACGCGCCCTGCCCTCTTGCCCGAGATCCTTGCCGAGCACGCCATGGGTGGTGCCGAGCAGGTGCTTGAGGAAGTACTCATGGCCCTTGCCCGATGAGCCGAGCAGGTTCGAGCGCCAGACGAAGAGGTTGCGCGGCCAGTTGACCGGGTTGTCGGGATCCTCGCAGGACAGCTTCAGCGATCCGTCCTTCAGCGACTTCGCGACGTAATCCTTCGCCTCCATTCCGGCATCGGCGGCATCCCTGGCGACCTGGAGTGGGTTGGTCTGGAGTTGTGGCGCCGAGGGCAGCCAGCCCATCCGCTCGGCGCGGATGTTGTAGTCGATCAGCGTGCCGTCCCAGGGGCCCGCGGGCGCCGTGGGAGAGACGAGATCGGCGATCCGCACGGTCTCGTAGCGCCACTGGTCGGTGTGGGCATAAAAGGCTGAGGTCGAGTTCTGCTGGCGTGGTGGACGACCCCAGTCGAGTGCGAAGGCGAGCGGCGCCCAGCCGGCCTGCGGGCGCAGCTTCTCCTGGCCGACATAATGCGCCCAGCCGCCCCCGGACTGACCCACGCAGCCACACATGATGAGCATGTTCATCACGCCGCGGTAGTTCATGTCGGCGTGGTACCAGTGGTTCATGGCGGCCCCGATGATGATCATCGAGCGCCCCTTGGTCTTCTCGGCGTTGGTCGCGAATTCGCGAGCGACCTGGATGATCTTGTCACGCGAGACGCCGGTGATCTTTTCGGCCCAAGCCGGAGTGTAGGGCGTGTCGTCATCGAGCGAGGACGCGACATTGTCCCCGCCATAGCCGCAGTCGACGCCGTAGTTGGCGAGGAAGAGGTCGTGGACAGAAGCGACGAGCGTCTCGCCCTCCGCGAGCGCCAGGCGCTTCACCGGGACCAGACGCTTCAGCACGCTGCCATGGTCGGTCGAGGCAAAGTGCTCGTGCTCGATGTTGCCGAAATAGGGGAAGGCGATTTCGGCGAGATCATCCCTGATCTCGGCCAGCGACAGGCGCAGCTTCGTCGGTGCGCCGGCCGCATCCTTCTCCTCGAGGTTCCATTTGCCGCTCTCACCCCAGCGGAAGCCGATCGCGCCGCCGGGCGCGACGATCTTGCCGGTGGTCTCGTCGAAGGCGACGGTCTTCCATTCGGGGTTGTTGGCCTCGCCGAGGCCGGCGTCGAAATCCGACGCCCGGATGAAGCGGTCGGGGACGAGGTTGTCCCCCTGTTTCACCAGCTTCACCAGCATGGGCATGTCGCTGTACTGGCGGACATAGTCCCGGAAATACGGCACCTGCCGGTCGATATGGTATTCCTTCAGGATGACGTGGCCCATCGCCATCGCCAGCGCCGAATCCGTGCCCTGCTTCACGCTCAGCCAGATGTCGCCGAACTTGGCGGCTTCCGAGTAGTCGGGGCAGATCACCGCGCTCTTCATGCCCTTGTAGCGGGCCTCCGTATAGAAATGCGCGTCCGGCGTGCGGGTCTGGGGGACGTTGGAGCCCCACAGAATGATGAAGCCGGCATTGTACCAGTCGGCCGATTCCGGAACGTCGGTCTGCTCGCCCCAGGTCTGTGGCGAGGCCGGCGGCAGGTCGCAGTACCAGTCATAGAAGGACATGCAGACGCCGCCCATCAGCGACAGGTAGCGCGAGCCCGCCGCATAGGAGACCATCGACATGGCCGGGATCGGCGAGAAGCCGAAAACCCGGTCGGGTCCGTAGGTCTTGGCCGTATAGGCGTTGGCGGTGGCGATGATCTCGGTCGCTTCATCCCAGCCGGCCCGCACGAAGCCGCCATGGCCGCGCTTGCTGGTATAGGCGGCGCGCTTCTCCGGGTTCTCGACGATGCTCCTCCAGGCTGCGACCGGCGGCAGAGTCTTGCGCGCCTCGCGCCACAGCTTGAGCAGCCGGGCCCGGATGAGCGGGTATTTCACCCGGTTGCCGGAGTAGAGGTACCAGCTATAGGACGCCCCGCGCGAGCAGCCGCGCGGCTCGTGATTGGGCAGATCGGGCCGCGTGCGGGGGTAGTCCGTCTGCTGGGTTTCCCAGGTGACGATGCCGCCCTTGACGTAGATCTTCCAGGAGCAGGAGCCGGTGCAGTTGGCGCCGTGGGTGGAGCGCACGATCTTGTCGTGCTGCCAGCGCTTCCGGTAGCCGTCCTCCCAGCTCCGGTCTTCGCTGGTCATGACGCCATGGCCGTTTGAGAAGGGCTCAGAGACCTTGTTGAAGAAGGTCAGTCGGTCGAGAAAGTGGCTCATTGCGGTCCCCTCGAGGGAAGTCGGAATCGGAGGGCGAAGATCATTCAGCCGGTGTCGGGAAGGGCCTGGCAGACGCAGCTGACAGGCCGTGCTCGGTGTCGAAGAGGAGGCCGCTGCGGCGGGTGTAGAACCACCAGGTGATGGCGATGCAGCTGAGGTAGAAGCCGAGGAAGCCGTAGAGCGCGGCCTCGGCCCCTCCCGTCATCGCGATCGAGGTGCCGAAGCTCTTCGGGATGAAGAAGGCGCCGTAGGCGGCGATCGCCGAGGTGAAGCCGATGATGGCAGCGGCTTCCTTGTCCGACTGCTTAACGCGTTCGGGCTGGCTCATCTGGGGCTCGAGGCGCGCCACCTCGAGCCGCATGATCGCCGGGATCATCTGGAAGGTGGAGGCGTTGCCGACCCCGGTCGCCGCGAAGAGGAACAGGAAGCTCGCGAAGAACACAGGGAAGGCGCTCGCGTCGCCCTTCATGCCGATGGCGTACAGCACGCCGCCGACCCCGAGGCTCATCGCGATGAACACCCAAAAGGTGATCCGCCCGCCGCCGATGCGATCGCACGGCTTGCCTGCAGCAGCCCGGGCCAGCGCTCCGACGAGCGGACCGAGGAAGGCGTATTGCAGGGCGTTGATCTCGGGAAAGAGGATCTTCGACAGCAAGGGAAAAGCCGCCGAAAAGCCGATGAAGGAGCCGAAGGTGCCGGTGTAGAGCCAGCACATGATCCAGTTATGGGTGCGCCTGAAGATCACCGCCTGATCGGCGAAGGAAGCCTTCATCGTCGCAATGTCGTTCATGCCGAACCAGGCCGCGAAAGCCGAGGCGACGATGAAGGGCACGAAGACGAAGCCGGCGTTCTGCAGCCAGAGCGTCGAGGTGACTCCCGCCACGGTCGCCGTCTGCGGTGCCCCTCCGAGCGCCCCAAAGACGCCGGCGGTGATCGCCAGCGGCACCACGAACTGGACGACACTGACGCCGAGGTTGCCCAGGCCCGCATTAATGGCCAGCGCGTTGCCCTTCTCCGCCTTGGGGAAGAAGAAGGAGATGTTGGCCATCGACGAGGCGAAGTTGCCTCCGCCAAAGCCGCAGAGCAGCGCCAGGCCGAGGAAGATCCAGTAGGGCGTCTCCGGGTTCTGAACGGCGAAGCCCATGCCGAGCGCGGGGATCAAAAGCGACCAGGTCGCCAGCGTCGTCCAGAGGCGGCCTCCGAAGATCGCGGGCATGAAGCTGTAGAAGATGCGCAGCGTGGCCCCCGACAGCCCCGGCAGCGAGGCAAGCCAGAAGAGCTGTTCGTTGGTGAAGGCGAAGCCGACGCTCGGCAGCTTGGCGACGACGACCGACCAGACCATCCAGACCGCGAAGGACAAGAGCAGGCACGGCACCGAGATCCAGAGGTTCCGCCGGGCGATGGCCTTGCCCGTCTGGTCCCAGAACGCCTTGTTCTCGGGACGCCAGTCCTGGATCGCGCCCGTGGCGGCGAGTGCACCCGCCTGGGCCACGCCGTGGATGGGCTGCATCTCAGGCAGTTCCGGCAGGTTCTGAACCGGTACGCCAGCCACCGCCGCGGCCTTTTCCATCTGGCGGACGGCCAGATGCATCCAGATCAGCGAGACTGCGGCGATCACGAACAGCAGCCAGAAGCAGCTCTGCCAGACGCCCGTGAGATCGTTCAGCGCACCGAAGGCGATCGGCAGGACGAAGCCGCCGAGGCCACCAACGAGGCCGACAACGCCGCCGACCGCACCGACCCGGTCGGGATAGTAGACCGGGATGTGCTTGTAGACCGCGGCCTTGCCCAGGCTCATGAAGAAGCCCAGCACGAAGGCGACAGCCATGAAGCCCAGCAGGCCCATTCGCGTGGAGAACGCGATAGGGCCGCGGATGCCCTCGACCACGTACTGCGTCGGTGGGTAGGCGAGGATGAAGGTGCAGACGACCGCGACCAGGAAGGTCCAGTACATCACCGTGCGGGCGCCGTATTTGTCCGAGAGATGCCCGCCATAGGCGCGGAAAATCGAGGCCGGGATCGAGTACATCGCGCCGACCATGCCGGCGGTGGCGATGTCGAGGCCGTAGACGCCGATCAGGTAGCGCGGCAGCCACAGCGCCAATGCGACGAAGCCGCCGAAGACGAAGAAGTAGTAGAGCGAGAAGCGCCAGACCTGGATGTTCTTCAGGGGTTCCATCATCGCCGAGAGCGGCTCGGGCTTCTGACCGGAGGCGCGGCGCCGGGCGAGGTCGGGATCGTCCTTGGTGAACAGGAAGAAGATCACGGCGGTGATCGCGAGCGCGATGGCCCAAACCAGAGCCACCGTCTTCCAGCCATAGGCGATCATGATGACGGGGGCTGCGAATTTGGTGACAGCCGCACCGACATTGCCGGCGCCGAAGATGCCGAGCGCCGTGCCCTGCTTCTCCTTGGGATACCACTTTACCACATAGGCGACGCCGACCGAGAAGGATCCGCCGGCGATGCCGACGCCAAGAGCTGCGATCAGGAACGTCGTGTAGTCATAGGCGAAGGTGAGCAGTCCGGTCATCACGGCCGCGGACAGCATGGTGATTGTGTAGACGACCCGGCCGCCATACTGGTCGGACCAGATGCCCAGAAGCAGGCGAATGAGCGAGCCGGTCAGGATCGGAGTGCCGACCAACAGGCCGAACTGGGTCTCGGAAAGCCCGAGGTCCTTTTTGATCTGGATGCCGATGATCGCGAAGATCGTCCAGACAGCGAAGCAGACTGTGAAAGCAATGGTCGAAAGCCAGAGCGCCCGGCCCTGCTCCGATGGTGAGACCGCTACACCGCTCATGTCTACCCCCGCGCTCAATCAAGACGGGGCAGGTGTCGTTCTCACAGAGTCTATTCTCTTTGATGCAAATCAAGCATGGAGACGGTCTATAGTCTTTCAAGATCGTCACATATATTTATCATTCCAGAGCCCGCCGATCCTCAAGAATTGCGACGGAACTTCGCATGATTGCGCTTGACAAAAATCAAGAAAATAATTGCGTTGACGGCTATAGAGTGCGTGCGAGGGGGGATCATGCGTCACGACGAAATCGAGGAAATGCGAACGCTTCCGCTGTTCGTCGGCGTCGCCTCGACGCATGTCGAATCGATGCTCCGCGCTTCGTTTCTGCAGCGGTTTCCCGCCCATGTGGAACTGGCTCGGGAAGGCGATCCAGCCGATTTCCTGCACGTCATCATCGATGGCCAAATCGAGATGTACTCGGCCTACCGCGATCGCGAGACGACGATCTCGGTGATCGGACCCGGCCACAGCTTCATCGTGGCCGCCGTCATACTTGATCGCGTCTATCTGAAATCGGCCCGTGCGCTGCTTCCATCGCGCGTCTTGCTGATCCCGGCTGAGGCGGTGCGACGCTCGTTCGGCGAAGACGCCGCATTCTCCCGCGCGCTCGCACTTGAACTGGCTGGTGCCTATCGCGGCGTCGTCAGAGAGCTGAAGAACCAGAAACTGAGATCGAGCCTGGAGCGCCTCGCGAACTGGGTTCTGACGCATCATGGCGAGAGCGGTGGGACGGGACGCTTCGAGTTGCCATTCGACAAGAAGGTCCTGGCCTCGCGCCTAGGAATGGCGCCCGAGGTTCTGTCCCGCTCAATCGCGGCCCTGGTCCCCTACGGCGTGAAGGTCTCGGGACGGGTCGTCGAGATCAGCGACATGGTTGCCTTGAACGGTCTCGCCCATCCATCCCCCACCATCGACGGCACGGTCAGCTGACGATCGGCCCTGACCGGCCTGGTCGGTCTTCAGCCACCGGTGACGCTCATATGGCGCCCGACGGCAGGCTTTTCGCGGCGGCGGTCGATGACGAAGTCGTGGCCCTTGGGCTTGCGGGCGATCGCCTCTTCCATCGCCCTGTGCAGCAGCGCGTCGTCGGCGGAGGCGCGCAGCGGCGCGCGCAGATCGGCGGCGTCCTCCTGGCCGAGGCACATATAAAGCGTGCCCGTGCAGGTCAGTCGCACGCGGTTGCAGCTCTCGCAGAAATTATGCGTCATCGGCGTGATGAAGCCGATCAGCCCGCCCGTCTCCTGGACGCGGACATAGCGGGCCGGCCCGCCGGTCCGGTAGGGATCCTCAACGAGGTTGTATTTGTCTAGGAGCCGCGCCCGCACCACCGAGAGCGGCAGGAACTGGTCGATGCGCCCGGGCTCTATTTCGCCCAGCGGCATCACCTCGATCAGGGTCAGGTCCATGCCGAGACCATGCGCCCAAATCATCAGGCTCTCGATCTCGTCCTCGTTGACGCCCTTCAGCGCGACAGCGTTGATCTTGACCCGCATCCCGGCCTTGCGCGCCGCCTCGATGCCGCCGAGCACCTTGTCGAGATCGCCCCAGCGCGTGATCTGGCGAAATTTGTCGGGGTCGAGCGTGTCGAGCGAAACGTTGATCCGCCGCACGCCGTAATCGGCCAGCTCCTGCGCGTAGCGGTCGAGCAGCGAGCCGTTCGTGGTCAGCGTCAGCTCTTCGAGCGCGCCCGAGGTCAGGTGGCGCGAGAGCGAGCGGAACAAGCTCATCACGTCGCGCCGCACCAGCGGCTCGCCGCCGGTAAGGCGCAACTTGCGCGTGCCGCGCGCGATGAAGGCGGTGGCGAGGCGGTCGATCTCCTCCAGCGTCAGCAGGTCGCGCTTGGGCAGGAAGGTCATGTCCTCGGACATGCAGTAGACGCAGCGGAAATCGCAGCGATCCGTCACCGAAATCCGCAGATAGGAGATGTCGCGGCCGAATGGGTCGGTCAGCACAGGCCGCGCCAGCGGCGCGATTGGGTCAAACCACATGGCTTGGGGATCCTCAGCCTTGAAAAGCACCAGAGAACGGGTGAAACCGGATCAGATCGCCAGGACGAAGGTCCTCGCATTCGGCGGCGATCTCGGCGAGCCCGTCTGCGAGGGCGAGTGGGCGAAGCTGTGCTGCACCGCCCTTGCCGATGATCTCCGCCCTGACCTCCTGTCCCTTGTTGGACACGAGCCGCGCAGGCACAAACTCCGTACGACCGGGGCGCCGCGCAAACCCCGCCGCGATGGGCAACGGATAGCCAATGTGCGGACGATGAAGCCGTCCCTGCAGAGCCCCCACCATGGCTTGTCCCAGGATGAGCCAGGACACGAGGCTTGCAACCGGATTGCCGGGGAGCCCGAGATACGCAGCCGGTCCGATTCTGCCCACGATCGCCGGTTTGGCTGGCTTGAGGGCAATCTTCAGCACCCGGCCGCTTCCTCCGGCATGTCTTAGAGTCCGTCCCGGAACTCATGACGCTCGCGCGATGCGGCGGATAAGAACCATGGCGGCGGCTGCGTAGAGGAAGGCCGTCGCGGAGGCGATGGTGGCTTCGGCGTCCTTCCAGAGCCGTCTATTTC
>Ga0209127_100107_pt1 | contig 35733 bp, 35 predicted proteins | sample LakSupMetagenome_FD_187469 | JGI IMG/M metagenome (GOLD analysis project Ga0209127, IMG submission 187469) | Freshwater microbial communities from Lake Superior, Canada - Sta WM archaea (SPAdes) (version 2) | ecosystem: Environmental > Aquatic > Freshwater > Lake | place: Lake Superior, Canada... | reverse complement strand
CCTATAGCCAAGAAGGAATCAACACGCCCACGCCCAAGATGCTGGACACTCACGATGCCAACTCAATCCTTAGAGCTCACCGAGAGATTCTTGGGAAGTCAATGGGAAAGGGACAGTCGATGGATCCTACAGAACACCTTCCGGGAGAGGGAGACGCTTCGATGCGGCCCCAATCCTTTGGTGTGACCTCCGAGGAACGAGCTGCCGGAGAACGACCCCGTCTTGGCCAAGACCAAGCTCTAGGCCAACGCGCTTATACCTTCAATACAGGAGATCCCGGGGATGGTACCGCTCAGTTCAGACCACACAAGCTACAGCACCGGGTCACCATGGGGCCGGAGAAAGCATGGTCCATCGGGACTGGAGAATCGACCGACGGTCGGGATGGCCAAGTGGAGAAGTCCATAAGAGAAGTGTTGGCAGGGGAGAAGCCGAATGCTAGTAGCCGCAAGGCCAGCCACAGTCTGGGATTCTTCAAAGAAGGCTTACCGGAAGACAAGACTAGGCGGAAGGAGCCGAGAGCTGGGACACACCAGCGAGAGGAGAAGAGATCTGTGTCCGGAGACAACTCTAGAGATCTTTATGCAGCCGATGGCCAAGTCTCGCCTCAGCCGAGAGAGGACGCTAGAGGCACGAAGGCCCCCACCAGGACGAGGTCGTCGGCCCTTCAGTCACCCACAATACCCTCCGTCAGTGAATCTCCGGAGGACTACTTCGTCTCGAGAAAGGACACAGGTGCGCGGAGTGACGCTCAACCCCAACTACCGTTCAGGGCCAAGCCGACAGAGCATGAATCTCGGGATGACGATGTATTGGAGCCTACTCCATTGCAGGATCGCGCTGCAGACTATAATGGAGACGCCCGGCGCAAGTCAGAAGCCAGCATCGAGGCAGCAGAGACTGCTGAGGACGCCGAGGACTCATCGGAGGAGAAAATCTCCTCGGCCGTGTTCGTTCCCCATCAGGGGCCCGACGAGTCTTCCGAGGTCGCAAGTCAAGATAGTCGAGCGCCGGCAAGATTGGCCCCCGGTTCGAGGTCTCTTTCTCACTCGGACGATTTTCATCCGTGGCTCGTTAAAGCAGATGAACCAGAGGAAGAGCCTGAGATCGAGCAAGTGATGCAGCATCACGAGTTGAAGGAGGCGGTCCCTTCGTCTCAGGAGCCGGCTACGCCAAACCTGCACATGGAGGCTCAAGCCCGTCTGCCAGATGCGCAAGTAGCCGTGGACGAACATGAAGTTGCTCACCAGGCTATCCAGTCTTCGCGCACTTTCCCCCAGCACAGCGATAATAAACATGTGCATGATCACCAGATCGCGCCGAAGCAGCCGCTTGACGCGATAGAACTGATTCCCTACAAACACCAGGTGGGTGGCCACACAACGCTGTGGCGTTTCTCCAGGCGAGCCGTCTGTAAGAAACTGAACAACCGGGAGAATGAGTTCTATGAAAGGATAGAGAGGTACCATCGTGACCTCCTACCCTTTCTGCCAAGGTAAGTCCCGCTCTAATGCAGTTCTCCTTATGTTTTATCAGCTAACAAGTGGGCTTAGATATATTGGTGTGTTGAACGTGACATTCCAGAAGCGTGGCCGCCGTAAATCAACTCATAAACAAGATGCTGCTCATGAGCGTAAACAACTTGATCAAGATGGTGCAAGTGCGACATCAAGGGCCAATGGCAGTCCTGATCAGGATGTTGCTGTGAAGGCGCCTCTAGAGGTACCTCGGGCAGAGACCACGCATCATAGAGTAATAAGCCAGTCACTCCAATCTACACATATTCCGGTGCCCACGGTTACCTTTGTTGATAACCAACATATCTTGCCACGGGAACTTTTACAGCCCACGGCGCAAGTATCAGCGAGTTCCTTACAGCGTTTCAGGAGCGCGTCCGCTTCTGCTCAGGGCGGCCAGCCCATCAATGGCGGAGTTTCCTCAGCGGACAGGAAAGGCTCGCCGTTGCGGCCGAGCTTGGAAGATCGGCATGCGAATAGTTGGGGTTCTACAACTGTCAACAAGCGCTTGCGGAATGAGGTGTTCAATGATGCATTCCTCAAGCAACCCATTACCATTCACAAGCATCGCAAGGGACACCAACGTGCCGTCCCGCAGCGGACCATCCAACAGACGTTGAGGCCAACTGTCTCTGCTTCGCATCTCGCCATAACGCAGAATGCGTCGGAGACCACCGAAGAAGGGATCAAGACGCCCGGCGAAAAGGGTCGGTGTGACTGGTCAACGGCCAAGCGTGAGCGCTCCCCGCAGAGCTCCAGATGCTCTGAGCTTCGAGACGAGCACGTTGAAGAAATCAAGGATGTCACTGGCACAAGCGCTCCTGAGCCGGAGATCCTACCCGCGACTCCTCCACAGCGGCGCAAGCGTCGGCACTCGGGTAGTGCTCTACGGAGGCGGCCCAAGGACGTCAAAGACGATCGCGGCAACCTCATTTATTTCGAGGAGCCTGATGAAGTCGGATTCAAAGCGGACTCGGAGGACAACGTCACGCACGTACCTGACAGAATGTCTGAAGACGTGTCCCACGTTTCTTCCGACCTTAACACCCGCAACGGGGACGCGGACGTCTCCGGGGAAACAGCTGTGTCGTCAGCCATAACGTCTACGGCAAACACGGGACCTTCAAGCCCCTCGGAGGAGTTGAAGAAGATCCCCCGACCAATAAATCCCAAGGAGGCTCAGACACAGCATGATCCACGAGTCGAATACTTTCTGCTTCTGGAAGATCTCACGGCCGGCATGAAGAGGCCCTGCATCATGGACCTAAAGATGGGGACTCGGCAATACGGCGTCGATGCTACGCCGAAGAAGCAAAAGTCCCAGCAGGGGAAGTGCGCCAAGACAACCTCGCGCGAACTGGGCGTCCGTGTCTGTGGACTGCAGGTGTGGGATGTGGAGATGCAGAGCTACGTCTTCAAGGACAAGTACTTTGGTCGCAACTTGAAAGCCGGACAGGAGTTCCAGGACACACTCACGCGGTTCCTCTACGACGGGGTCGATCCAGCGAGCATCCTGCGGCATATCCCGACAGTTCTGCAGAAGCTCAGCCAACTCGAGGCCATTATTCGGCGACTGCGCGGATACAGGTTTTACGCAGCCAGCCTACTGATGTTCTACGACGGCGACAACTCCAGCAAGGAGTACGACACTTCGGTCGAAGACTCGAGCACGGATTTTGCCACTGATACCGAGGACGTCCGCCTGCAGCCCCGGCGCAGTAAACGAGAGATCGACTTCAAGATGGCGGACTTTGCCAACAGTGTGACGGCGGGCGACCTTGCCAAGGACAAGCCGTGCCCGCCGCAGCACCCCAACGAGCCCGATCGCGGGTTCTTGCGCGGACTGCGGAGCCTGAGGAAGTACTTCTTGAAGATACAGCAGGATACAAGAGCCAGCATGGGGCTTATTACGCGGTTGAGGGACGGGATGCCGGAGGATATCGACTTGGAGGATGTTGGGGATGATGACGAGTCTGTTAGTGAGTGATTCACGCAGCTTTCCTCGCGGATACGGTGCGAGGGATGAGCGGCAGCTTGGTTCTACTGGATGGAAACGTGGTCATTGTTATTTTGCTTTCATGAAGGCCGGCCTTACATTGGGTGATTTTCTCTTCATTTCGGGCGGCGTGCAAGGACGTTCGGGCGAGTCAGGTTCTTTTTTTCTCTGGTATGGGGGGGAGTTATACCCTGCATTCGACGTTCCGGTGTTGTGTTTGGTGTGTTTTATGTCGGCGTTGCTCTTCCTTCAAAACTCCGGCCATCGGGCGGGAATGATGACTGTTACGAAGACTGCAAGCGAACCTCAGATTGTACTGTGCGCCGTAGCCGCTCATAGGGAAGGCCTGGTCGGCGACGGCCGGGAGTGCTATACCTGTCTCACGGCGGGTATCGTATGTAGCGATTTCTAGAAGGGTAGATAAAACGATACAGAATATCAACCAGCTCACAGCCTAGCCTTCCCCTTCAACTGCTCAACCCTCCTCGCCCCCTCCTCCTTCCTCTTCTCATCTTCCACCACCTCCCCCTGGAACCTCTGCTCCTCCTTCTCGTCAAACTTCATAATAGCCACGCTCTCCCGGTACATCTCCCTCTTCAGCGCGCCGTAAATGCCCGTCTCCCCCTTCTTCGTCAGCTTCCTCTCGGCAACGAGCTTAAGCACCTCGTCCAACCCGCCCACACCGTCCACTATCCCCGCCTCCAGCGCCTCCGGCCCGCCGAACCTGTGAGCCTCCAGCACCAGGCTGCGGTAGGTAGCGGGCGCGGCCTTGAGCCGGAAGATGGCGCTCATGGCGGGCTTGAGGGCGGCGCCGAAGTCGAGCTCGTTGAGGCACACGAAGCCCCGCGACGGGTTCATGACGCGGTAGTCGTGGTGCATGGCGAGCATCAGGCCGCCGGCGAAGGCGTGGCCGTTCAGGAGGGCGATGGTTGGGTAGGGGTATCTTGGCTCCCATGTTAGTTATTTTGGGCCTCCTAAGTAGCTTGTTGAATGAAGGTGTACAGTCGAGAATGAGATGCCGAGTCGAACACACAACGACCCATTCCGCTGCCACGTGAAAAGCAACACTATGAAAAGCGATGAGAAAAACCACTCACGTCAAGAACCGCGTAAACAACTTATACAGGCTCCCCGTCCAGAAGCCCGGCGTAGAGACGGCGTGCTCGAGGTCCAGCCCGTTGGAGTAGAACTTGGCCACGCCGCTGGTCGTGACCACGACGCCCGGCGCGTAGCCGCCGAACTCGATCAGATCGAGGGCGTCTAGCAGGGCGCCGCAGAAGGCGCTCGTCAGCCGATTGTCGGGCGGCGAGGTCCAGGTGAGCAGGTACACCCTCGGCGCTGGCTCGGTGCAGACTATCGAGCCGCCCGGGTGCTGTCCCAGGGCGGGGACGGGGACTGTGAAGAGTTGGGGAGCCATGGTTTTCTAAGTATTATCGTGCTTGTATAATCAGAGGAAAGTAATCGACAGCAGCCTAGGGCGTTGTGAGGTGAGGTGAGGTTAATGCACATATAGCAGTGAGATGGAACCGGGTCCGAGGTGTGAGCGATGCGCGAGCGGAGTGCCTCGGCTTGCTCACCTTGGCTTGCTGCAACCACTTACACAACCCCATCTAGGTCTAGACGTCACCGTCAAAGGCAATGCATCAGGGAGGACAGACACAGTGTATTTCACGGAAAATATTATAGGCGTCTACGATGCGAATGCTCATTCTGAGTGGTGCTGCTCACATGAGGACAGATAGAGCATGCGGAGGGCAATCACATGCCAATTGCGTCAGGTTTGGTGTAAGCCCTGAGGTACGGATACCGAGTACCACAACTTCTACAAGAATGCACGCCAGCAACAGCCAGCTAAGCTGAAAGTTAGACCAGTCCCGGCCTGAAAATACAACCCCGACGCCGTCCACAGCCGAAAGAGCTGATGCCTCCAAGTTAGAACAATTACACGCAACCCCCGACCGTCCCTCTCGCAGTGTCCAATCATACGGCAGAATACCCTCCTCTGCTACCACTGCCCTGGACCGTGTTCAGGAACCGCCGCACCCAGTCCTTCAGCAGGTAAGGTAGGTCCCGCAGGGTGTCGCCGTGCGGTAGCAGATCCCAGCCGCGAGCGCCGTAGCGGTTGTAGTTGAGCCACGATCCGAAGATGAGGTATGATGCCGTCGCCAAGAAGACGCTGTTAACCAGTGTCAGTGACAACACCAGAGAGGCAGAGAAGGCGGTCCGAAGGGGGCGAAACTCACAGAATCACCATCCAGGTAAAGAAACCCCAGTGACTACTCGCATCCTCGGGCTTGTCGCCCGGCACGCTGCTCTCGCACGCATACTTGGTATACCACGTCAGCTGCAGCGTGTCGCTGCCATCCAGCCGGTTATACCCTTCCCAGATAAGCGCCGCGTTGTCCTTCTTCAGCTGCCTCTCCGTCCACCCGACCTCGTCGTCACCCTTGCCCTTGTCACCATCGTTATCCCCCTCCCCTTCCTTCTTATCCCCGTCTTCTTCCTCCTTCTTCTTCTCCTCCTCCCGCCTCTCCTTCTCCTTCTCCCCGTCGGGATCATACTTGTCCTCGCTCTCCCACTCGCCCTCCGTGCCCGTCCGGTCCTTGTCGCAGACCAGTTCCACGACGGCCTTCTGCTCGCGGCCCTCGTACACGCCGCCCTTCATCACGATGCGGACCCCTTCCTTCTTCGAGTCCGAGACCGAGTCGGACGACTTGAGGCGCGTCGCCGTGAAGTCGAACGCCTTGCCGCCGTGCTCGGCCAGGTTGCCGGCGATGGGGATCACGGCCTCGATGCTGTCGCCGTCTTTCGGGTCTCTGCGGGGGTCGATGAGGTGTTTTATCGCGCAGACTTTTGACACGACCTGTTAGCTCCGGGAAATGCATATCGACATGATATGGCCAGGGGGACCAGTGGAAAAGGGTGGGGGAGAAAGGAACTCACCCCTCGTGTTATTGGGGCACTCGTCCCCCTTCTTGACATCGTCCTTCCGCTTCAGGTACGCGCAGAGATCGAGCGTGTAGGTGGTGTTGCTGTACGTCGGCGGGTGGAACTCGCTGGTCGTGACCGTATGCGGGCCCTTGAGCGGGCTGAAGTCGAACTTGTGGCCTTCTACTACCAGCTCGCCGCAGCGGAGGAAGCTGGCGCCCGAGGCGGAGGATGGTGCTAGGAGGAGGAGGGCTGCTAGTGCGGCCGGAAGGGTCGCCTCTGGCATCATTCGACTTGATAACCTCATTGTGGGTTGTGATGTGGTTTGCTGCTCGGCAGAGGATGTAGAGGCAAGGAAGAGGATGGCGAGCGTATCCGGAGAAGACGGCGCTCCTGTCCGGCTCGTGGTGGCGCTGTGAGGTCCCCAGGCAGAACAATTTCTTTCTACCAGAAGAGCAAAGGTAAAGGCATATAATCAAGCTCAGCCAGACTTTGAGCTTTGCCTTGTCGATAGCTACTCTGATCAGTTGTGAGGGTGCATCGACGATTCGACTGTTCGACGGAGCCAGGCAAGGTCGCTTTGCCAAGCCTACCTTTACCCATTCCGTCATCCGGCCTATCCAAGCCGGAAGCTTCCGTGATTACTAAGATTCTTATTGAGAGCTCCTGACCCTTTCGGTCACTCACCAGCGTCCATCACCACTGGACATCATCACCATTACAGTCCAGCCGACCATGTGAAGGATGAGGTTTTGAGCCGTTCTTGCCGACATTAAGTCAGCCAGAGAGTCCCTTAAACTGATTCTTGTTTCCAGTACCCTTCCATCTGCCGCTATACATCAAGTATACGAATACATTGGCCTCATTAATCCATAGACCACTTCCAAGGAATGTCATGCAAACCAACTGTTCTTTTGCTGATCCCGCAGAATCCTCAATGCCTGACTTGGCTATCCGCCCAGGGTATAGAAAAACCGATCCCAAGAGCCAACCAACTGGAAAACAAAAATGATCTCGCTCGTTATTCGGAAATCCCGGACCATCCGACTCCCTCCTGTGCCGTCGCAAGCAAAGCCTTGAAACACCGTAAATCCAGTCCGTCCGTAAAACTCCACCGAAAGACCAGGGATTCAACGGGCCGAACACTCGTCAAGCACCGACCAAAGTTCTTCTTGCCCTGGCCATCGATACCCTGCGGAGTGATGGTGTTGCATTGCTTGCAGTGCGGATTGTGGTTGTTCAGACGCTCCAAAGGTGTCATGTGGCGACTGTTGGCTGCTGTGCTGGGAAAAGGGAACACGAGATCGGGATACTCTGCTTCCATCCCCCTGGGTACTTGGTAGTCGTCCGCAATGCCATGCGGTCTTGTAATCTTTGCCGACCCGTTGTCACTGCGCAGGAACATAGACATCTGCCGCATTGCTGTCATCGTCCGGGATCGGCTCGTCCTCTGCAGCGACCGTAGTCTCCTCCGGCGGACCAAATCCCGCGTCAAGGCCATCAGGGCTCGACGACTCAGGGGTTTCCTACATGCCCTGTCCCATCATGCCGTTCATGCCATTCACACCATTCATCCCCTGCTGTTGCTGTTGTTGTTGTTGTTGTTGTTGTTGTTGTTGTTGTTGTTGTTGTTGTTGTTGTTGCTGCTGCTGCTGCTGCTGCTGCTGCTGCTGTTGCTGCTGCTGTTGCTGTTGCTGTTGCTGTAGCAACATCATCCTATTTTGATTCATATTCTGCATGACCATCGTCCGGGCCTTGAGGAAACAATTCTTCTTCAGGTTTTCCACGATATTAGGCGGAATGTTCTGGGTGCTGCCGAACTTCTCCACAAGCTGTGGTAAGTTGTTCTCAAACAGCATCCTCTGATGCTGCTGAATCTGGGCCTGCACGTACGGCGGGAGCTGCTGTCCTTGCCCTGCCTGACCCATTTGTTGCTGCTGGGCCTGTTGCTGCTGCTGAGCCTGCTGTTGCTGTGCTTGCTGTTGGGCCTGCTGCTGCTGGATCTGCTGCATCAGCGCGAGCTGCTGTTGGGGGTTGAGGTTATTAACATTGACCATCCCCTGGCCTTGCATCCCGGCCATCTGCCGCTGCATCGGGTTCTGCATCTGCCCGTTATGCATTTGCATGTTGTTCAGCTGCTGCTGGTACCGCTGGGCTAGCTGTGCTTGGGCGTTGGGTCCCATCATCTGCTGATTCATCTGCTGGTTACGCGCGAGCATCAGCTGTTGTTGGGCTAGCCGCTGTTGCGCTAGGATCTGTTGCTGCGCAGCGAGGTGTTGCGGGTTCGGCGTGCCGGGTATCATTCCGCTCTGTACGGCCTGCGCCAGCTGTTGCTGTTGCTGGAGCCGTTGCTGCTGCGCGGCGATCTGGGCAGCCATGTAGCTCTGGTTCTGCATTTGCGGCGGCAAGGCTTGACCGTTCATCAACATTGCCTGGCCAACTTGCTGAGCTTGGCTCATCATGTTGGGAGGCGGGCTGCCTTGGGTCATACGGGGAGTCTGTATGACCTGAGGCCGGCTCATCGGCGTGTGTGCCATGTTCGGTGTTGCGTTGGGCATCCGCGGCGTGCCGGAGGGGTGACTTTGCTGACTGCCACGAGCTGACATGCTGACTGCCATCGGCGTTGACATGGGTTGGTGGTTGACCACAGACGGCGGTCGCGGCGGGCTGCCAGCCATGCTCGAGGTCGACCGCTGCATGGCGACATTACCGACCATGGGCGACGACATGTTTTGCGGCGTGTTCTGGCCAACAATCGGGGACGACACCTGGGCTTGGGAGACTTGATGGAAGCGGGCCTGCGCTTGTCCAGCCATAGTAGTTTGCATCCCGTTGGGCAGGCCGTTAGCCATGGGACCGCTGACGGCAGTGTGCCCATGCGCAGCTTGGGCCATACTCGCAGCGAGAGCGTTCTGTTGAGCTTGCGCCTGCGCCTGTGCCTGGGCTTGAGCAACCACTTGAGCCTGTGCTTGAGCGTGGGCATGCGCTTGCGCTTGCGCTTGCGCGCGAGCCTGCAGGGTCCGTTGCTGCTGCTCCTGGCGCTGCCGTTCACGTAACGCCTGTTCCTGGCGTTGCCGGTCCTCGGCCGCTCGTTGTTGGGCTTGTTGGGCGAGTAGCTGCGCCTGCTGCTCGGCCTGCGCCTGCTGTGCTTGTAGCTGCCTCTGCTTCTGCAAGGCTGCCTGCGCGTCTATCTCGGCTCGCTTTTGCGCTTCCCTCGCCTTGTGCTCCTCTTTAATCTCTTCTATGAGCTTAAAGCGCTCGAAACGAGGCTCCCAAGCAGCAGCACCAGCCTGCCCGTCGCCGTCTCCGCCGTTCGCAGCACCCTGGGTTCCAATGTACTTGGACGATAGCCTTTCGTCCAGCGTGAGCATGAATCTCTCTTGGTCGGCGGCAAGAGCCTCGTCGGCCGCCATTTCGGCAACTGTCCTCTTTCTCGTTTTCGGCTGGGGCGGTCTTTCGGAATGCTCTGGGTGGGCCATGCTTTCGAGCTTTCGTATCGTCTCCTCTGCATCCCTGGTCGGCTCAAGATCCAGAGCTGGCGTTGTCGCGAGTAGGATCTCGGCCTCAGCGGCGTAAATATTGGTGGCATCTAACTCCATGCGCTCCCGCTTCTGTCTCTTTGCAGGAGGAGGCATGCTGATGGCGGTGGGCGTGGGAGGAACGGCTGGCGTCTGGGCCGGGGCTGCGCCATCCTGACGTCCATCCGATGCGCCTCGGGGGGTCAAAGCCTTGAGCACGAGATCTTTTTGCAGGGCCTGCTGCGTTGGACGTAGGACAATCGTGATTATCTTTGGTTTCGGAGCGGCCTTCTTCTGTCCCTCCGTGGGCAGACCTGGAGCAGGCATATTCTCCCTGTCCTTCTCTTCCTCGGTCTTGTCTGCCGGGTCGGAACCCGGATTTCTGCCATCTGCGCCAGCGGCTGGCAGGTTTTCTTTCGGATACGGTACGTAAGGTGAAGGTGTGAGGTAAGGGTTGTAGTTGTGTATCGAAAAGGGGACGGTCTTGCTGGAGGCCGACGACGGTCGTGCAGCTTCTTTGGACTGGGCTACCGACTTGTGGTCATGTACCTGGACGATCAGACATCCCTCGTAGAATGGCACGCCCCACGCATTGAAGTACTCGATCATGTCGTGTGGCACCGTTCGACTCCGCAGGTGGTCGAGGAATATTTTCATCGGCGACTTGTACTGAAACATGCCTTCTTGCTGGTCGAAGCGGAAATGTGTCGCGTGCAGGTGCACCACGAGTGACGGAGGGTTGCCGGCGTATTTCTTGAGTATGTATTCATCGGTAACGATGTACGGCGGTCGTTCAACTACCGGCATCGTGCTGGAATCGGGGACGATGCTGGCCGACCTGAGGCCAGCGCTCCTCTGGCCGCGGCCTAGGACTGGAGCAGGCATGTCTTTCCTCGGCCGGCTGGCAGGACGTGGGGGAACGCCGTTTGCGCCATTGGATGTTGGTGGATTGGAGGGTTGCCGAACCGCTGACGGAGGTGGCTTTGCAGACATCGAGGGCGACGGCGATGACTTTGAGGAGGCGACTCCATTAGTCTGTATGCCGGGGGGAACAGGGCGTTTGATCTTGGACGTCGTGTTCGATTGCACTGCCGTGAGAACAGGCGCCATTGGAACCCAAGATGCGCGCCAAGCCGAAGCCGGCGACAGCAGGCTGGCCTCGCAGAGACGACGAGTGTCCGGTCAACCACAAACACTGAGGTACCCTCTATCGCTCGTACGCAGTAACCATCCGTTTGGCACACTGTGAGCAAGTGCCGGGGTTGTCAGGGATGCCGGAGGTGTCGCGATGTGATCACTTCGCGCCTTCGTCGGATGACGTCGCTCCGTCAGGAAGAGAGACTCAGATTACACCGTTTCGAGTCGTCGAGACCGGGTCATTCAAGACAGACGCGATAATGTATACTTTTTTTTTTGCAGAAAGAACGAGTGTCGAGACGGGTGTATAGTCGCGCTGCTGGGTCGGTCGTTGCGTCGCTGGCCGGGTGTGGGGTTGACGTGAAGTCACGCCGGGTCAAGTCAGATGCCCGAATGCAGTAAGGCGCCTGCTACGGCTCCGAGCCTCAGGTCGGCGCCGGGTCACGTGATCTTGGGCGATGGCTTGAAGGCTCGTTCGACTGCTTCCGGACCGGATAGACAGATGTCGATGTCCAAGAGGGTTATGGGCGACAGTGAGTCCTTGATGATGTTGCCGAGGATGGTAGACAGGGAGAAGAAGAGGAAACGTGGCGAGGGAGGGAAAAGCCAGTGCTGAGCACACATTGGCTCAACCTTAACCCTGGATGACATTGGTTTCATGCATATCCCGGCCTTTCAACATATTTATCTTCTCGGGAACAAAACATCAGAATGGCGAGTGATTTGTGAGAAATTAGGAGAGTTACCTTGCCCTTGCTTGCAAAGGAAGTCGGAAGCGCTGTGCTCCACTGTGGTGAGCAGAAGACCATTATTCTTCTGTCTTGATCCCGAGTTCTCATATTCGATTATGGAGGCTAGCTAGCAAGCGAGTTCTACAGTAGCACCAGGGGCAAGGGCTTTGGCATGATTCGGTAAGGCATTGTCACATGTAAGACAAAACATTTGAACTTGCGATATTCCACATATGACACCTGTCGCTCAGTCCTTCTGTTGTACTCGTCGAGCCCAGTCATCGTGAACCCTCATGCTGTCTACCACTATCACTCCCCTGCCACGACCAACTCGGTCTTCCCTTTGCCACCATTTCTCAGCGGCCTTCTCCGGCTTCTCGGCTTCAGACTCACTGTCCGCAAGCCCACCGTGGCCGCTCTCGGCCCCAACAACCAGGATAATGTCGTGCCTGAGCCAGGTCTGGAGGTGCGTGACAACACTGCCGTTATCGCCTGCTAGCGATTCTTGCAGGTAGACCACCTCCGGTTGAAGGTGCCGCAGTATATGCACGTGTCCATTGGGTGTGGTGAAAGGCAGAACCATGCTCTCCTTCTCGACGAGGCCGAGAGCCTGCGAATAGACGGCATTGAAGGCTGGGTTGGCAGAGGATACGGTGAGGCTGAGAGGTCTGTTAGTACAGTTGCAGCGTTAGGTAGGCTAGACGGCACTTACAGTGGGCTCTTCGTCTCATCACCTGGCGTCTGGGCCTGGTCATGGCCAATATTGGAGAATGATGAGCTCAACGAGGCTGGCGGCAGGTTGTTCGTGGCGTCTAACGACTGGTCCTTCAGCCCAGGGGCATATATAAGAACAAATAGCTTGATCATGGAGAAGTCATTATGGCGCGGGATATGCGAGAGGATCGACTAGGAAAAGGGTCAGCGTGGGGTGGCCATGAAGGTTACGGAAGGTCTAGACTTACAGCATGTTCATGAAACCCATCCTCGTCGATGTCGTCAAGGTTTGTATCAGCAGATACAATGATAGCCACCGTCTTCCGCCGCTTGCTAGGATCTCTCGACCGCGACGAGGCGGCCGGCCGCTTCTCCTTAGCATCTGCCTCTTCGGACCATGTCTCGTGGTCCGCATATGCATTCTTGTCCTCCTCCCTGATCGCTGCCAGGGCCGACCCTACGGCCGCGCCTGCTGCCGCGACACCAGCCACCACGGTCTTGCTGGCACCTTCGATGAACTGCTGAGGGCTCGGAGTGCGGCGCAATGCGCCGGACATGCGCGCTCCCCAGCCGGAACCGCTGTCGGCCTGTGACGGCGCCGTCCCATAGCCCGTCTCTCCCGGCCGCAGATCGCCGCCGGTGAAGGTCGGTGGTGGCTTGCGGTCGTCTCCCGACGCTCCATACGGCGGATTGTCGCCATAGTCGGCGTTCTCGTAGTCTAGATCCTGAGCGACGGGCTCATCTTCGTCGTGTTCGTCCTCGTTGTTGCGCTGACTCCACGCCCAGGCGGCCAGCCCGACGGTGGCCACGGTCACGGTCAGCACCAGCGGCACCCAGTGGCCCCATACCCGGCGACGGCGGGATGAGCCGCGGTCGTAACGATCGTATGGCGACGACATTTACAGAGGCGACGGTTTCATGGCATTTGATTCGGTAAAGGGCGAGGCTGCCGGTCAGGCTGGCTGGGTTTGTTGGAATGTTGGTAATGGCCAGTTGTTCGAGCTATCCTCGGGGTGTATGCGGAAGTGGGCTGAATGACGGTAGCGAGCAGCCGGATATGAATGCGGCCGTTGGGTTGGGCTGGTGGCTGGTGGCCGGTGGCTGGGGGCTGTCGACTGTTTGTTGTTGTTCTTCTTGTTGTTGACCACCTCCCCACCGGGCCAGCTGAGGAGAGCTGACCGAGGCTCTTTGGGGTGGTTGGCCGGTCAAAGTTAGCGTGTGTAGGGACAGGGCCGAGGGGCGTATGTTTAACAATCCTTCCACATGGACGCCCGTCGCTCATTGCACATCATTCAGGTTCGCACGGGCCACTGACAGCCGGTACGTACCTTGTTTTCGCATTGATTTTCTTGGTGGGGTCGATTTGGCACATTGAAGCCCGTCGATGAGTGAGTCAAGACACCAACAAAGCAAAAGCTTCACGACATTGCACTTCGTCGGGTCTACGAGCTGATACAGCGGCAACGGAGCCACTTGGGCTTATCCTTCTGTCAAAACGCCATCCTAAGCTGGGCCTTCTGAGGGTATTGCCCGTCGTCTCTCAACCTGGGATCGACATCCTTCGACCAAATCCGTTTACGGGCTCAATAACCAACGGTGCCTCCTGAAACTCAACAGCTCGGTCGGCAAGATGCCCCACGCTGTCTCAATGGCAGCCCCTGGGCTGCAGGCACTCATCCTTTGCGGTCCCGGCTCGAGCTTTCCGACCTTCACAGCAGATCCAGATGAGAACCCAAAAGCTATCCTACCTATCGCCAACAGGCCGATGGTCTGGTACCCGATAGACTTCTGTTACAGGACCGGAATCACAAGTACGATGACCTGGCAGTATCACCTTGAGCATAGACCTGCCTTACTGACAGTCTCTCACAGATATCACACTCATCTGCCCACCTTCGGCAGCAGGGGCAATTAGGGCATCCTTGGACACAAACCCGTTTCTGACTGGCCTCCCACTCCCAAGACCTGACCTCTTGGCCCCTGAAGGGCTAGACCATAATACAGGAACCGCGGAAATACTGCGCCTCCCGGAAGTCAAGGACAATGTCACGTCTGACTTCGTGGTACTACCGTGTGACCTAGTCTGCGAGCTCGGAGGTGACAAGCTGCTACAAGCCTGGATGGTCAAGTCGGCGAGTCTGAGCGACATGTTGGGGAATGTTGCAGGCTCTCACAGCGGCGGCCTGGGGGTCTGGTACGAGACCAAGACGACAACGCCCGTCAAGGGCGAGGAAACAGATTTCATCGCCACTGTGCCGCTTCCTGCGAGCACTATTCCGGCGCAAAAGGGGTCACTCCTGCCGCATATCTCGAAATTGGTGTCCTCGATGCCAACAGACTCGCTGAAGGATCTCACAGAGGAGAAGAAGGGGTTTCCCATTCGCCACGGACTGCTGCGCCAACATCCAAGGACACGCATGCTGACCACTCACCGCGATGCGCACATCTACATATTCCCGCGGTGGGTGATGGACTTTGTCGCCGCAAACGATCGGTTGGAGAGCATCGGAGAGGATGTGATTGGCTGGTGGGCAAAGGCCGGTTGGCAGAAGGGGTTGGCGGAGAAGTTGGGAATGAAGAAGATCTTCGAGTCGGCAAACGGGCAAGAAGAAAAGCCGTCCACAGAGCGCGACAGGACACCGTCCGATGAAGGGGATTCGGACAAACATGACGACAACGGCCAGGGTCACCAGAGCAGGAAGCAGTCTAGGCCGGGACGCGACAGTGGCGACATGAGGCGGCAGGACGGGGAGGCCGGCGTGCCCCCGATCCTTGCTTACGTCCACCCTTCGCAACCCTCGGGTCCGTTGGTACGGCGAGTCGATACCGCCAAGCTACTGCTCGCCATATCGCTCGAGCTTGCAAAGCTCCCCTCCGTGGAAGAGACGGGACCTGACGCAGCGTCTCCTTTTGCTCACGCCCGCAAGGTGGCGTACCCGGAGGGCGTCAAGGCGCGGACGACCATTACGCAGAAAGACAGCCTCGTGGCCGAAAACGTCACGGTGCAGGAGAAGACGTCGATCAAGGAGTCGGTCATCGGCGCCAACTGCCAGATCAACGAGGGGGCGAAACTGCAGCAGTGTCTGCTGATGGATGGCGTCGTTGTTGGCAAGAACTGCAAACTCACTAGGTGTATTTTGGGAAAGCGAAGTGAGATCGGTGACGGCTCGACGCTCACCGACTGTGAAGTGCAGGAGAACCTGTTTGTTGAACCAAGGAGTGAGTCCAGTCACCCCTGTCTGACCGTGCCTCTCCCATTTGCCCCCAACAATCGCATGCCCGATGATAACTGACAAATGACCAACTCAGCCGAGGAGAAAGATACCAAACTGATGAGCTCAGAGGGTCTCGAGGCCACAGAGGAGGAGATGCAGGAGGTTCTGCAGGATCTAGGACAGGACGAAGATGATGTGCGACCGTAAATGGTGACGCCAGCACTCGGATGTTTGTCAAAGAAGAGAGGCTGGCTTGCAACTAGTTCTACACCCTCAACCGTAGACCGTTCCTTTCAAAGCCTCGATGAGAAAAAAGTCATGGGTAATGCAGAAACCGGTTGGTTCATGACTTGTCTTCGTTGGTATTGGTCAGAGAGAGCCTGCCGCGCCGCCGGTTGGTCTGTGCATCCTTTGCTGCTAGCCAACACGCGGCTGCTCGCGGCACAGTAGATGGAAATCGTATCGAGGAATTGCTGAACAGCGTGAGTTGGTTGCCGACGCAATTGTTGCAATTGCTGTGCCCGAGGAAGGGGGCAGAAGCCGCGAAACAACTGGCAAGCTAGTGCTCCAACGGCCGATGAGATGGACACATGTGTCTCTGATCAGGAACCCCTTCGGGGAGTCTATGGATCTACGTAGTGGTTCATGTGTAGTAAGTCAAATTGCCCTCTTCAGTGTTAGCAGAAAGATCAATTGCGCACCAGCGCCAGTGGCAGGTGTCTCGGTCCCGAAGGGGGCAATCAATGGACACTTTGCCCTGAAAGTCGGTTCTGAACGGAGCCGATTTCGGTATGTATTCGACTGTTTGCCTGAGATGGCGTTCTTCAAGAAATCAGCAAGGACAATGGCGATGGCGCAGCTGACTGTGCTAAGTAGGTGACTGCTGAAGAGTACTGCAGTTGTCATTGGCACAGATGTGAGTGATGCATGCATTTCCGTATATGTAAGTGCTCAATGTGCTCCTTCAAAGTTGCACAACCTCGGAGGAAACATGCCCTCCTGGACTCTACTATGAGTAATGGTTGCGTCCGTAGCCACGCTAGTCAGTCGGGAAGCGTCAGAGGGGCCTGCATGAGCCTGCTCCTGTACCTGTGCTCACTATTATCTCTCCCTGTGGTGCCTGCGCAAGCCCGATTTCCAAGAATATCTCCCTGCGTACAACAATGGGGTTGATGCCGACCAGATAGACCAGATAGGACAAGGTGCCCATGCAGGCCCGACGACTGGAGGCATACCATCGCTTGAAAGGGACACTGAGGGACTGATGAGGGGCTAACGGACCAGGGCTTCAACCGACTTGAGTCTCGATCTGGGCTGGGAGCAAGCACGACCGCAAGCACGGCCGGGGAAAGCCAAGACTTTGGCTATGGAGACTCGGGGGGTCGAGGCACCCTCGGGATATGGACGGTCCAGAGCGATAGCGACCAGATAGCAAATTACCCCGGAATGACCGACTCAGGTAAAGACAGAAACTCGCTGGATTCCCTACAGTCGGTTTTAGCTGACGACCTCTCATGTGGTCGTGTTGAAAGAGACGAGGCGCTGGACCGAGAGTCGATAGAGAGGCTAGCCGGATGATCAAAGAAGGAAGGCCGTTAAGTGCTGGACGGGCAAAAAAGACAGGGGATGCCCTGGGACGATCTGGGGATCTACACAGCGGGCTTTGACTACGGCAGACTTGATCCGTCACGGGATTTGCCCTTTCCCCCAGATATGCCAAGTTCACCATTGAAACTGGGATTTGCCAGTTAGGTGCGTATGCCAAAAGAGCATCCTCGAATCGGAGACAAAGCGAGCCGAGACCCCTCATCTTCGCAGAGTCGAGCCTCTTCAAAGCTAAGGTACTTCGTGCTAACTTAGGTAGGGCCAAGACCGCTAAGGTACTGAGGCCAGGAACCGACTCTGGCGTCCAATGTTGCCCTGGCAGAGCGGCCCCGCCACTGACAGTTCCTAACCCAGCTGTTTAATAAATGTACACGTCTCGCAGTGAGGATGAAAGCACGGTCCTTGATTTCTAATCTTGGATCTCAACTTCCACGAACATGATGACCTGCGGGATGCGCATTGGATGTTGGCAGTTGGACATCTTGCGAGTGATGGCAAGCCAACTGTACCTAACGATGGTGAGCTTCGGTGAATCTCGTGTGGAACATGTTTGCTACTGTGTACTCTTGTTGTCATCATGTGGGTTGTGTGAGGCTTGCTGGGCCAAAGGTGCAAAAAGCACAGACGTTGCGGCTGTCCATTTAAACTTCGCACTGTACCGTAACGAACGCACCGTCGCCAGACACCCAACGTAGGTACCCGTCCCAGCTTGCTGGTATACAAGCATGCCACAAACCCGACAGGCTGTGCTGGACAGGCAGGAGGAGATACAGGGGAGACCGAGAGCTTCGTCATCCACATAGTGCGGCTCCCAGACCGTTACTGTGCGACCCTGGCAAGCCACGCTTTCCAGACACTGTGCCTTTCCCGGAAGGGAAAGTTTGTCGGTTTCCCCGCATCTGACTGGCCCAGGCCAGCTGGCAGCGATCTAAAAATGAACCTCTCACAACGGAGGCTTTCTTGCTCACGGCACGCATCGGGGATCACGACGCCATAATAGACGCTCCACTCTTCCCGTTCTGCTCCTACCAAGGTGTATCCTTACCACATCAGCCCTGGGTGTTGCCCTTACCTTGTACCTTGCCTAGGCTGCCCGAGGTGCTGAGGGTTACTCGCTGTTTTGTCCAATGGGCCACTCGAGATCATCCAACCTTAATTCCCAGATCTTTGTCCGGGTTGCTGATGGCCAAGATCTGCTCATCTTTGCTTTTATGGCTTCACTCGCGGGTTTCTTCTCCTGCCAGTCATCAGAGAGATTAGAACCCCACGACGGTATCCCGTACTATCCGTCCCCCAAAGGGACATGTCAGACCAGTGGACGGTTCCGTCCCTCCTCTCCCTCTCGTATGTTCGCCCTTTACAATCGTCCCCTTAGGGTCCCATACCACTACAACACAAAATGCCTCTTCGCCCTCCCCCTACGGCCTTGAAGTCGTAAGTAGTAATCCGGCTAGGCGGCTAGGCCAGCTTGAGTCGTCGCGTGTCTCAAGCCGTAGTCGCGCTGCACTTTTCTCATTCCACAGTCTCGTCGTTGCGTTCCATTATCGGTGGCAAGGGCTTCGGCCTCCCCACAGCACGCGCATAAGCACTTAGTGTGGGTTGATGCTCCGTGTCTCTAATAGACCTCCTCTAGAGTCTATTGCTTTCTGCCCTTTTTTCCTTTACCCCCTCTATGAGCCGCCTTGGGGCCTCTGGAGCGGGTTAGTTGCCAGTAGTGTGGACATTGAGATCTGCCCTGGTCTTACTCGTCTGGTACCTGGGCGAAGAGCTGGACGTGTTTCTCTGGTTCCTCCGTGTTGACTCTGTCTTTCGGCCCGGTGAGTGAGCAAGGTGCTCCCAACGTGCCGTGTTTTGGCTTGAATGCTTCAACTCAGCCACCGGTTCCTGCTCCCTCTTGGTAACCAGTCATAACTCTTGCTGCACTGTCAATCCATGCCATCTCAAACAAGGTAGACAATGCAAGCCACTAGGTGGTGTGGGAGTGTGTGTGGTGCACCACTAGTGGGAACAGTTGCTTGCTTTGCTGCTGGGCAAATTGTGACCAACGTCGAGAAGACCACCAACTCGGCCCCGTTGTCTCGCATTTGGGGCCGGCCTAGCTTCAACTTGTCCCGAAGTAGCTGGGGCCCATTGATCTACGACGCCGAGGACCGCGTGCCACATTCCACTTTGCCTACTGCCGGCCCACCGACCACACACAATCACTTCTAGTACATGACGCTCTCTGTCTAAGGGGGGAGGCTGGACTGGCTGGATGTCTGACAGCTATTGACGACAATCTCCGCCAACTCCCTCTATATCTAGTCTGAATTCCCCCAGTTACTATCGTCTATGCCACCAAGGGAAGACATTTAGATATCCCACTGCCCAACACCCTTTCTTCATCATTCCACATCACACACTCGGCCAGCAGATAGTTCTACCGCGTCTCCAAGTCCATACCCTCCAGACTCTCTCCTAGACTTCGCTCAGAAGGCCAGCCCCCCGACTCACCACCATGATGTCCATGGACCGCAAGCCGAACCTGAGGGTGGATGTCCGGGACTGCAGCTTCGGCAGTCACAACGGCTCCGTCAGCTCGTTCTGCAGCACTCCAGGGCTGTACACCCCGACTTCAGGACGGTCCTCGCCCATGTATCCCGAATCAGTCAACTTCGAGCCCTACTTCTCCCAGCCGTCACCGTACAACTTCGGCTTCACTCCTGCCTCCTCTGTCGAGTCGTCGCAGTATCCGTTCTCTCTGGATCTCGCAACCTCGGCTTCACTGCTAGACAGTGCCCCCTGCACCCCATCCAGGTGCAGCAACCACGGGAACCAGTCCATATTTGCACACGACAACCCAATGCTCCAGTTCACGCCACCCAACAGCAACGACTTCGTATCTTTCCATGATCCATTCATGCAGTCAAGCCCATTCGAGAGCCCAGTCCGGTCTGTATACGGACCTGCCGACGCTTCTCAAGACACACCAGTGTGGCCGATGCTTGACAGCAGTCCACTTCAGTTCTCGGAGCACCGTGGTCGTCCAGCATCAAGACTTAGCATCGTGACCGGCTCAAGTCGCGGTTCTCCCTTTGACACCGGCCTCATCAGCCCTCGTCAGTCAATCGATCTCGCACAGGTACATCAGAAGTCTGCTGCCCTTCAGAGACTGCAACGTGCAACAACCCGCACCCAACCCCAGACCGCTCCCCGCGCCAAGGCACCAAGGGAACAGCCTCTCGAAGCACCACGCAAGTCTCAGCAACGGGTCGTGCGTAAGACCAAGCACTGGTGTACCATGGGTTGCAAGGAAAGAGGCTTCTCACGTAAGGAGCATCTGACCAGGCATATCAACGAGTGAGTTCAGACCGTATTTGATCTTAACGCCCGAAACCAGTCTAACTCCTGTCGTAGCTTTCATCTGAGGCTCGTCGTCATTGAATGCCCCTGCTGCCCTGAAGACAACAAACGGGTGTTTGTCGGCAGACGTGACAACTTCATGACACATCTCGCACTTCACATCACCGGTGAACGGCGGGTGCCATACCACCCCAAAGCAGCAGAAATTTGGGAGGAGGAGAAGCAAAAGAGCCGGCCCCGGGCCCCGTCAAGCCGGACACGGACTCGCAACGACGCATCATCGCCCAATGAGGAGGACCTCGAGATGGATGAGCAGCCCCTCGGTTCTAGGGAACGGACGATGAAGGCGGAGATGGAGTGAGTGTGTGGAGAGGTGTTCTTGTTGACATCATCTCGCTTCACTGCCACGTGGACTAAACAAGATTTTCTTACTGTTTCTGGAGTTTAAACCCTGATCACTCGGGTCACTCTTGGGCTCATCGGGCATTTCATGCATTAGGGCGGCGTCACTGTTTGGACCAAAAGGGACTATGGAGCTGCAACAAGCCGGCCTGTAATGGATGCGTGCAGCGGGAGGACATACGAATAATGGTTGATGTAAATCATGTACGATGTAGTGTAGTGTTAGTCTAGCATATGAACCACTGGGGAACAGTGTTACAATGATCGCTCTGCCCGACGCTAGCATGACATGACATGGTCCCGATGTGCTCCTTCACTAATCCACAGTATCGTGGCCACATGGGTCAAAGTAAGTCCAGCACAGTCCAGATCTGTCAGGTCTCGGCGGCGGAGGACGCAGCTTACTGCAGGGTAACGGGGTATCTCGAAGGGCAAGGATATAGGCCAAAATGAGCCACATACACGTCTACGAGTCACAACTCCCGGAATCCTCAGCCCGACTGGTGTGCTGCAGCCTGCCTCATCCATCAATGAGAATATGTGCGAGGATAATTCTTGTGCAGTACCGTAACGGAAGCAGATCATGTACGTACATGTACATCAATATAGGGGTAGTATCGACCCCTCCATTTCAGCGCGTGCTAGACGCGCTCATACGCGCTTCATCAGGGATCTCCTAGAAAGCTCAACGAGATACTAACTAATATGCGACTAGTTCTGTCTTACCAGAATTCCAAGACAGGAATACCCCTGACGTCGCGCGGCTCATAATGGGCCCACTGCCACCAGTCTGTGCTCACTCGGCCACCTCTCTCTCAGCACACATTGACACACCCGGAAGGCTAAGCCAGGCTAGCAAGGGCTAGCAACAGGGACCATTACTGCATGTCTCAGATCCGGCCACTCCTACAGCATAGCGACTATGTGCCTGGCCCTGGCGCAGCCACTGACGCCTCGCCATTTGCTTTTCGCAGCCCCAGAATTCTCCGCGACAAAACCCCGAACGGGAAGACGGCAGATCGCTCGTTGTCGAGCCAGACCTATCCGGCCCTGGCGAACCCCTCGAACCCCTTGCTACTAGAGGGATGTTGTGGCATCATATCCGCAACACCGGAGCCACCCGACACCACCGCAGTTATGACACCGAGACAACTCAACAAACGGGATCTTGAGCACCACTTGACCAGTACGTGCGTAGATGTCGCCGACAACTCTCTACTCTTTTGCGCGTCTATGGGGGAACCATTGAGCGGGCTTTGAATACCCATGACTCGGACGCAGGGCGTTCTAACTAGGCCTGTGGGAAGCGGCTGCTGGGAGCACTGTCACTGACTGCCAAGGTCGAGGTGCCAGTCGGGACGACTCGGGGAATTGGATGAGGGCATTATCCCCGGACCTCCTGCAGTAATCCGGCCTAGCACTAGTTTGTGAAGATATGTAGGCATCCAATTGCGTGCTGCCAGCCCTCCCGAACACGCGGTACGCTGTTGTTCATAATGATGCTAATGATGCAATGAATGCAGCGATAAGTTAGTCAGTTTCTGCTCACTCTCTTGGGTCGTATGTCAATGCAGGAGGTCTGCTAGTTCAGGGCGAGAAGACGACTAGAGGCCGGGCTTGTCTCGAACAGAGAGTTCACCACCTTCTCTTCCCGTAATAAATGTCCGAAGCAGGCTGGCTGAGAACAGGCCGCCTCGGCATTCCCAATGGCCAACTTCTTGCCGTCATGGATGGGCAGTTCAGTGATGAGGGGAAGACCCCTCGTGTTTGGTGCCCGACCCCCTTGTCCCTGCCTGGATCATCGGACGATCGATGGAGCTAGGAGATCGACACGGTGTGGTTTTGGTGGCTTTAGCGGCTGAGACCTGGGACTGAAAAAGCTGAATATGTGTGCGTATCATCATGCCGTCTCTGAACTTCGGAGGCACATTGATGCTGTGGCTTAGGAAAAGATCGACGATGTACAAACTACGTGTATTCGATGCTGGTCATGAACCATTGTGCATTCACTTCTGGCGCCATTGTTTGCCCTGGCCGTCTTCGTAACCCCGCGGATCGACAGGAGGCAGGTCGCCGAGTATCATGGTATGCATATCTCGCCGAGTGACCCGAGACCTGCTTTGCAAATCCATATCTCAACAAAACCATCAGAAAGTTTGAGATAACCATCTTTTTTAAGCCGCGGGATACCCCGCTTTCTAGCTTCGTACGTGTACACGTGTAGTGTCGAGACGAGCGAACTGGGTGGTGCGGCCCGTGCGGGATACGATTCGACCCTATATCCCTTATGATTCAGCCCGGAGCCGTACTGGAAATGCGATTACCTACGTGCTTCCACACTGGACATCGTCCCCTCTCACCTTCGGTGAACACCTACTACCTTAGTCCCCTCTTTTATCGTACCGGTCTCTAGATCGTCCAACGCTCGGGTGCCGTTGCGGCTCGACAATGGCCCTGGATGGCCTGGTGCTCAACGATGGAGATAATGATCAGTAACGCCATCCTTGAAACAAAAGCATGATGACAGATATGATGGCTTCCCTTCCGTCATACCATGAGGCCACGACACGGCCACAGTGGATCTCGGTCGTTGCGCCACACATAGATGTCAGAGACTATTGTCGTCTGTCTCTAGTGAACAAACGGTTTCACGCCGAGTTTGCGCCTCGAATATGGAAAGACCCATTCAAGACCATCCGTCTCTTGGGAGGCGATCCAGTCGATGGTTGGTTTGATGCCTCCAAATATCGACTTCAGCATGCCATCCAACATGCACTAACACCCATCCAGATGCCTACCGGCTGAAACATCTCCTGACGACACATGTGGAAAAGATGCGGCTTGCCACAAGGTCCCTTGTTCTCAGCTTGGATTTCAGGAATCTTGATCTGACGTCTTACCACTTCTTCGATCATCAGCTGTGGAATGGGGCGAAGGACAAGGCAACCTCGTCCAGGATTGCATCCTCCTTCCCTCAGACACGCTGCATTCTTCTCGACGGTGCTCCGGACTGGCTCGTTGACTCCGTCGTCAGCGACCTGGAAAAGGACCCTGGGTCTTCACCAAGCTTGGCTTGTCTCATGTTCACTGCCGCAAAGACGGCGACAATTACCCGTCCAGCAGCTCTTCTCGGCCCGCACGTCAGGTCCCTAGCCTACCTTGACCTCAGCTACGCTCCGGGTTCGTTGAAGACGACCCTGTTATCTGAGCCGCTACCCTGTCTCCGCATTCTCAAGGTCGAAGGGCGCGAGGTAGATGATGCTACGGCGCTGGCGCTTTTTGCAGTCTTCAAGCAGCATTTGTGGAGTCTCGACATCTCTCACAACAAGCTGACAGATGCCATTCTTGACGCCATGAGGCTCTCCTCGTTCCCTGACACCAGCCGAAGGGCGGCAGCGCACTATGACGTCGAAGGGAGGCTGAAGTGGGCACCGAATTCAGGATCCCATTGGTATGGGCGTTTTGGATTCATTGAGGAGTCGGAACACAGCTCACAGTTCAACCACCCTGCGCGGCATCTCGCTGATCCGCCTGTGTACGTCCGGGATTCGGAGGTGGAATCCGGCGAACAAGCAAGCATCAGACATGATGGCAGGAGACCGATACGCTCAGATTCGCCGTCGAGCGTCAAGCACATCCTGATTGGGAAGCCGGACCAGCTCCCTAGCACATACGAGGATATTGTACGGCACGAAATCCGTGCCTCCCAGGGTGGCATTACGCACTTGCGGTTAAACGGCAATGGCTTCCATCTTCACGGCATAGAGAAGTTGGTCCGGGAGTCCCCAGGGCAGATAGAACACTTGGAGTGTAACTCTACTCTCCTTGACGTTCCCAGATGGACATCGCTGGATTCTATTCTGCGGAATTCAGCGGCACCGAGGCTTACGGGCTTCATTGGCGCATCCCACCTGCTCCGGCCTGTCTTCTGCCCACATTTGCAAGTTTTGCGTGTTCATCACTCACTTGTCAGCTGCATCCCCGGCATCACGGAGGAGCATATCCCTACTGGCGAACGCTTATGGGTTGCCGAGACCTTTTTCGAACCGCGGGTTAACCTGGGCTTCCCTCAAGTGTTCGTGCCTGATATGAACCCGCGGTTGTATTCTCTGACGTTGACCGACGTCCCGAGGTGCTCGACCGGGCCCTTGATCGCGAGGATCCTTGATTTTCTGCGACAGGCTTCGATCCAGGAAAGGGCCATCCAGGACATCAATGCTGCTCATTCACTTCGCGTCTCGGCGACCTTGAGAGGACTAAGGCACCTGCACCTCGAGTTTGGCGAAGACCCGAGAGAAGCTGCTCCAGATGCACTGGATCTTGAAGACCCAGATGCAACGAAGCTACTTAGCGTGGAAGATGACGTGTTCAGTTTCTTTGGACAGTCGAGCTGGCAACAGTCGTCATCATCCGCGAAAAACCCGGACGTGTGGAACGACGACCAAGTGCGGAGCCCGAGGAATGACAGCAGCTCGTCTCACGATGAAACTCCTTTGTTCACGCCACCAAACCCACCTCCATACCGATCGGGCTATGCCGAGACACCGGACGAATATGAGAGCCATCGCGGTGACTGGAATGGACGGTCCTTCACCGTACCTGTTTGGGTCTCTAGCGGCATCCCCGGGCCCCACCCGGCCGTCAATGAATACATGCGGCTCCTGAACGACCCGAAGTTGCATACCAGAGTCGGGCCAGCGTCGCCCAGTCAGGTCCTAGCCGGTGTGCCTGCAGACTCGTATATCTACCACGCTGCGTGGGACGCGATATTGGTACCGCCAGTCATACGGAAACCAACCGCGGCCGAGCTCGGCGGGATGCATGATGTAGTCGCCGCCATCAAGAGATACCGTGGCATGACCAAGGCCGCGTTGTCCGCAGCCCAGAAGGCGGCTGGTATGAGGGATGTACCATTGGGAGAATCGCACTATCACTGGAGTGGGAAGCTGGAGATATCTTTTCCGTCTGTCTCGGATGACGCTGGCATGTGGCGATGACATCTTCGCGAAATACACGTATACGTAACTGATGTTAGTCGATACCACGTACGTGTACCCGTCCGCCGGGGGAGCCTCAATGAGACGCCCACTTCAGACAATAGTACCAACGAACAATGTGCCTTGTGTGCATGTCGCCACCGATTGTCCGCCGCTAGTACATTACCACCCACGCCAAACAGCAGTGCTTGCCCGCCTCGCACTCAGTCGGCGGGATTCGAGCCGGTCAATGCCTCGCTGCCCGCACGATGCTGGACAAGCACTGGGTGCTCCGCATATTGACTGGTGGCCAGAGAAACTCAAGAAGTTTCTTGAGATCCCCACTAACCCGGTTTGCGAGATACTCGCCATTGTACAGCTCCCAGCTGACGCTGCCGATAGTGAGTGTCGCCACGGGGCTGCTGGCGGAGGAGATGGGGCCCGCGCCACCCAGCGAGATCATCACCTCGGAGCCCACCATCTGGTTGCTGCAGGAATTGGAGGTGAAGAGGTTAGGCGGCGTTTGCTACGACGCTTTACGCTGGAGTGGCCGTGATGGTTAGCCTCTGATTGTAGAGAGGAAGGGAAGGTAAGGAATAGGATACCTCCATGACCGAGTGGTCGGGAGGCTGGAAAGCGAGGAGAAGGTCTGAGCTCTGGTGCTCACAACGGGCGATGGCGTATGACTCGACGCTTGAACAGCTACCGGACCGGGATCCTTAATAGGTAAGTCAGAGGAGAGTGTCCGAGCGGGTTTGCATTTGCATTTGATGGAGAGGGGGACTTTATATCTCGTTACCCAGACGAGTTTGTTTCTGGAGATGCTGGTGACGGTCATGTCTTGGCTGCCAGTGCCGGAGACAGGCCAATGATGAGTGGCGGCACCTACATCAGGGCACACACACGTCTATTTCATGGTATAATGGTAATGTGACACCCAAATAATCGACCGTACCATACAAGGTAATGAAGAATCAGCTCCCAGTTGACGAAGAGCTCGTAGTACTCCGTTGTCTCCGCCCGCGGTTGGGGAGGTTTCCCCTTCAGACAGTCCTCGACGTGCAACAAACGTGGGTTGGCATTGGGGAGACTTCTCAAATCCGCAATGCTCTACGAATCCACTGACAGACCTTGTCCTTACAAGAACTCGACGAACCCGTCCAAATCACATATGGCCGTTCAACATCTCCTGAACTCGAGCCTTCTTACACAACAATTTTCGCCTCCCCCTTGGGCGGCCTCGCCCCAAAGATGGTACTGCCCACCCTGACCTCCCCGCTACCCATGGCAATGGCTCCCTCAAAGTCCTCGCTCATGCCCATGCTCAGCTCCAGCTCCCTGTCCAAGCCCAGCTCCTTGACTACTAAATCCCTCTGCTCCCTCAGCGCCACAAAATCATCGTTCTCATTCTCCGGCGTGGTAGCCTTACTCCTGGCAATAGCCCCAATAGTCATCAACCCCAACAGGCGCAGATTCGGGCACTCCGTCTCGATAGCCCGGCACAGATCCACCGTCTCCCTCCCCGGCGCGCAGCCGGACTTGGACTCCTCCCCGGAAGTGTTAACCTGCACATGGACGTTGAGCCTGGCGACGGGTAGTTCCGGGGTGGCCGCGGCGATGGCGTCGCCGCGGGCCTTGTTGAGGGCGCGGGCCTTCTTGGGCGCGTCGACGCTCGAGACGGCCCAGAGATTGGGGATCTTGGCGAGGGTCTTGCAGTGCGTCGTCTGCAGGCCGCCGATGAAGTGCCAGTCTATGGTGCGCGGGAGGACTTTCGCCTTCTCGGACAGCTCCTGGGCGTAGTTCTCGCCGAAGTGGGAGTGGCACGCCTCGCTCTGGTGGAGGGCGAGGATGTCGTTTGCTGGCTTGAGCTTGGAGACGGCTACTAGCCTCACCTAGGGCAGATGTAAGTTTCCTGGGATATGAGGAGGTTAAAGGGGGTGGCGCGAGCAGCTTACAGGTCTGCCTTTTGAGACGGCTGTGATACGCTCATTGACGCTCTTCAGCTGTGACACCAGCGCTTTTGCTCTCGCTGGATCGACCTTCACCATTGTTCCGTCACTCATTGTGGAACACACCAGGAGTGATGGACATAAGGCGCAAGTCAGAAGCAGCAAGGGATAGTGTTTACTTGATCAAAAGGGACGAACACCAGATTCAGCATGAGAGCTGTAGTCCCGAGTACCGTTATTCATTTATGCATGACGTGAGGTGGACCCACTTCGGGTTTCGTGCATGAACCCCCGATTAACATCTCAAAGGGGGTCAAATCGTCTCAGTCGTGCCCATCGATCATCTAATGATACAATTGTGCAGACCAATCCCCTCGGCTCATACTCCCGTCTCCTCCCATATGCGTCTATGTCCGATGCTCCTCCGCTCGTTAGGCCTGGGAGCTATCTCTCTGCCCACCTCCCCCCCCGGCCTGAGGAAACCAACCCTCTGTAACGGATATGCGGTCGAGTAGAAGATTAGCGAGAATTCCCTAATCCCCCATCCAGTGACTAGTCTCCCGAATTTGGGAATCTCCCCTATCTCTTCAGTGCTCGCCCTTCAAATGGCCTTGGGACCTTAGTCCCACCATCCAGGCGCAACCTAACGCTGGGACGGTACAGGCTGAGGAGGCATACTCCTGATTTGTTTAATGAGGAACTCACGCTCGTCAATGAACTGCTCGTCGTCCGTCCTGTCCTCCAAGAATTGCGAGAGAAAGGTCAAGAGCTTGTCGCGGTTCATGATGAGGATCTTCTGCACGGGGATCGACTTGTTCGGATTCGCCACGAAGACCTTGAAGACGTGGAAGCCCTCGTACTGCACCATCTTGCGGTCGTCGCGCAGGAGGTTCATGCAGATTTTCAGGTGCTCGCCCCGGTCGACGTACTCGGTCATGACGTTGTAGTTGGACCGGTCCAATAGGATCTCTCCCAGCAGCTTGATGGACTGCCGTTTGGTGACGTAGCTGTTGGATTGGACTAATATGTGGTTGTACTTGTCGAAGAAGAGCTCGAAGTTGACGTGCAAGAATCGAGGGACGAGGTCTTTGTGCTTGGTTAAGAGTTCCTGGCGAGAGTCAGCACATACAGCGGGCCGTAAGTGTCATCCGGGCTGGGTCAACATGCCCTGAAGGTGGTGAAAGCATCCGCCGCTACCTCGAAGGAGCCCTTATCGATCCACTCGAAGAAGCGCCAGAAGATGCCGTGGCCACTCTGCAACCTGTCCCTATCAATCGCCATGAGCCCGTGGGCACTCGACCCGGGCTCGTCTCCGTCGTCGTACAGTATGATGGCCGCAGCAGCCTCGCTCTTGATGACCTCGCGCAGCACCGACCCTGCGGGCGTCGCGCTCTCTTTGTGGTCGTAGCCCTTGCATAGCTCTACCAGCACCTGCGGTCGTTGCTCGATGATGTACTTGAGCGCCGCCGGTTCGCTCTTAGGGGACGCAGCTGGCGGTCGGAAGCGAAAGATGTAGGAGAATATGACCTGGGTGTCCTTGCGGCTTTCGAACGGTAAACGATGCAGATTGACGGCAAGAAGGTAGAGCAAGTCTTCCTCTATCACGCTCTGCACCAGCTGGACTATCTGTTCTGGACTGACTTCTGCCTCTGACAGCAATGTTAGTAGGTACAATGGCGAGACATCGGGAGAATGCCAGGATGGGAACGAACCATGTGTGCCCTGGAGGATCAACTTCATCTGACTCAGCACCTTGCCGAGTTCTTCTGCCTGTGGACGCACTTCAGTATGCTTGCAGGATACTAGGGAGTCACTACAAGCCGCACCTTTGCAGCACCAGCTGGGCCCTCGAGTTTGGTGACATGTTCTTTGGCTTGTCGGGGCAGGTCGCTGGCATTGGTCCGTGTTCTTCCGCGGAAGAAGAAAGAAGCCATGATTAATCACACGCTGCAGGAGGTGAAGTCAAAAACTGCCTGCGTACTTGGCGTCCCGGAGAACGTATGACAAGGTATCTAAGCTCTCGACGACCCGGCTTGCAGCAAGTCAGTCGGCGAAAGTTTGGACGACGCGGCCCAGTGCGCAGGGTGCAGTCTTGGTTCAACTCTTGAGCAGCGAGTGACTGTACTTCGCCAGTGGAGAGCTAGACACCGCTTGCCATAGACGGGCAACTGGGTGGGTGCAAGGCCAGAAGATGTGTTTGTCTTGGTGGTATGTTGTTGACATGGGAAGCATCACAATGCATCACTTTGTTTTGGGCAGCCCAAGTGCAACCCATACGCAGGGATACGGGCGCTAAAAGCTTAGTTCAAGGGGCCCTATCAGCACTATCGAGCCCCTGAAGCGGCTGGTAGATTGGTACCTTTTCAGCTGTGTCTGGACCCGTGCAAATGACGTCTGTCCCCTAAGTCCCAGCTTATCGGCTGTTGCCGGTGACCGGTGCGATCAACCACCGATGCGGCTTTGACCCCTGCAAAAGCTTCAATTTTGACACACTGACCCCGCAACCCCGCGGGTAGTCAGAGTTGCGCGGACGGTTTTGAAGTTTTTGGAGAGGTGACTCAGTCACGTATCTCCAACTCGAAGGTTAATAAAGCTCAGGCTGTTGTCCTCCGGGACCTCGACGCAAACACCTTATTCTACATGATTAATTTCAACTAGAGCTGGAACCCCAACGCAGCTAGTTACCACCATGTCCATCGACTTTCCGAAGTCAGAGGAGGCGGTCATCGAGAGATGGCGCGAGATCAAAGCATTCGAGAGACAGGTGAGCTACTACCTGGGATGGAAAATGACGGTTCAGAGACTTGAGGCTGACATACGACTCTACCTTCGGCCAGGTCGAGCTCTCTGAAGGCAGGCCGCGCTACACTTTCTACGATGGCCCTCCATTCGCAACTGGTCTGCCCCATTACGGCCACCTCCTGGCCTCGACTATCAAGGACATTATCCCCCGATACTGGTCCATGAAGGGCTTCTACGTGGAGAGGAGATTCGGATGGGACACTCACGGTCTTCCCATTGAGCACGAGATCGACAAAAAGCTGGGCATCTCGGGCAAGGCAGCAGTCATGGAGATGGGCCTTGCAAAGTACAACGCAGAGTGCCGTGCTATCGTCATGCGCTATCGCGAGGAGTGGCGCCATACCGTTGAGCGCCTTGGGCGTTGGATCGACTTTGACAATGACTACAAGACCATGAACCCCAGTTTCATGGAGTCGGAGTGGTGGGTGTTCAAGCAGATCTTCGACAAGGGCCAGGTCTACCGCGGCCATCGGGTGATGCCCTATTCCACAGCCCTCACGACGGCTCTCAGCAACTTCGAGGCAAACCAAAACTACCAGGACGTCAATGACCCTGCTATAGTGGTAGCATTCCCTCTGCTGGACGATCCCGGAACGTGCCTGCTCGCCTGGACAACCACGCCCTGGACGTTGCCGTCCCACCTCGGCCTGGCTGCCCATCCCGACTTCGAGTACGTCAAGATCCACGACGAAAAGTCCGGAAAGAACTATATCCTGCTCGAGAAGCTCCTTTCCACTCTCTACAAGGACCCCAAGAAGGCAAAATACAAGGTCGTCTCGAAATATAAGGGTAGCGAAATGCTGGGCTGGAAGTACGAGCCGCCATTCAACTACTTCTTCGACGAGTACAAGGAGGTTGCCTTCCGTGTCCTGAATGCCACATACGTCACGGACGACAGCGGTACGGGCATTGTTCACCAAGCCCCGGCTTTTGGTGAGGACGATTACAACGTCGCCATTGACGCAGGCATCGTTACCGAGCAGCGTCCTCCCCCGGATCCGGTGGACGAGACGGGGCGCTTTACCTCCAAGGTGTCCGAGTTCGCCGGAATGCACGTCAAGGAGGCTGATAAGCACATCATCAAGGCGCTGAAGGCCAGCGGCAAGCTAGTCGTCGAGTCGCAGCTGAGACACTCCTACCCCATGTGCTACCGGTCCGACACGCCCCTGATCTACAAGGCCGTACCCTCGTGGTTCATCCGCATCCCGGAGATCATCCCCCAGATGCTTCAGAACATCGAGGGTTCTCACTGGGTTCCGTCTTTTGTCAAGGAGAAGCGGTTCGCTAGCTGGATCGCGAACGCGCGCGACTGGAACGTCTCCCGCAACCGGTACTGGGGCACGCCCATTCCCTTGTGGATCAGCGACGACGGCGAGGAACGCGTGTGCGTCGGCAGCATCCAGGAGTTGAAGGAGCTCAGCGGGTACGAGGGCGAGATTACCGATCTTCACCGCGATAAGATCGACCACATCACCATTCCCAGCAAGCAGGGCAAGGGTGACTTGAAGCGTGTCGAGGAGGTATTTGACTGCTGGTTTGAGTCCGGCAGCATGCCTTACGCAAGCCAGCACTACCCGTTCGAGAACAAGGACAAGTTCGAGGCTTCCTTCCCCGGAGACTTCATTGCGGAAGGCCTCGACCAGACCCGAGGCTGGTTCTATACCCTCCTCGTCCTCGGAACGCACCTGTTCGGTGTCTCTCCATTCAAGAACTGCGTGGTGAACGGAATTGTTCTCGCTGAAGACGGCAAGAAGATGTCCAAGCGACTGAAGAATTACCCTGACCCCGGCATTGTCATGGCCAAGTATGGCTCTGATGCGCTGCGGCTGTATCTCATCAATTCGCCCGTCGTCCGGGCTGAGCCACTGAGATTCAAAGAATCGGGTGTAAAGGAAGTCGTCCAGAGAGTCCTCCTCCCCTTGTGGAACAGCTACAAGTTCTTTGAGGGCCAGGTCGCCCTGCTGAAGAAGGTCATGGATATCGACTATGTTTTCGATCCGAAGATGGAGTCGTCCAACACGAACGTGATGGACAAGTGGATTCTCGCAAGCACGCAGAGCTTGCTCGAATATGTCAATGCAGAGATGGCAGGTAGGACAATCTCTTCCCCTGAACGAGGTCGTCGACAGCTAAGGTACTGACATCGCATCCAGGTTACCGTCTGTACACTGTCGTCCCGCGGTTGCTACAGCTGATCGATGATACAACTAACTGGTACATCCGCTTCAACCGAAAGCGTCTGAAGGGAGAGAACGGAAAGGACGACACCCTCCATGCCCTCAACACCCTCTTCGAGGTTCTCTACACCCTCTGCCGTGGACTGGCTCCGTTCACACCGTTCCTCACGGACACCATCTACCTCAAGCTTCTACCACACATCCCCAAGGAACTTCAGGGAGAGGACGCTCGCAGTGTGCACTTCCTGCCGTTCCCCGAGGTCCGGAAGGAGCTCTTCAACCGCGACATTGAGCGCCGGGTGGCTCGGATGCAAAGGGTCATTGAGCTCGGCCGCGTGTCGCGTGAGAGGCGGACTATTGGGCTCAAGCAACCGCTCAAGACCCTGGTGGTCATCCACCGTGATCAGCAGTACCTTGACGACGTCAAATCCCTTGAATCATACGTCAAGGAGGAGCTGAATATCCGCGATCTGGTGCTCACTCAGGACGAGGCAGGCTATGGCGTCACATACAGCGTTACTGCGGACTGGCCAGTGCTTGGCAAGAAGCTGAAGAAGGACATGGGCCGTGTCAAGAAGGCTCTGCCCAGCGTTACGAGCGATGAAGTCAAGGCTTACCTCGAGACCGGAGAGATCAAAGTAGACGGCATCAGGCTAGAAAAGGGAGACCTCGTCGTCAAGAGAGGACTCACGGACGACGCGTCGTCTCAGAACCTTGAGACCAACACCGACGACGACGTCCTCACTATCCTCGACGCAGAGATCTATGCCGGGCTTCTGGAAGAGGGCTTGGGCCGGGAGATAGTCAACCGCGTGCAGCGGCTGCGGAAGAAGGCTGGACTGCAGCCTACTGACGACGTGAAGATGGAGTACAAGGTCCTGTCTGACCCGGAGAACATCGGACTTGAGAAGGTCTTCGAGACACAGACCAGCGCGTTCGAGAAAGCTTTGAGGAGGCCACTGGACAAGCATGAGGTAACGCACGTGGAGGGGAAGATAGTGGACAAGAAGGATGATGTAGTCATTGCTGAGGAGGAGCAAGAAGTGCAGAAGGCTACTTTCTTACTGCGGCTCCTGAAGCTGTAATGGAGAGCCTCATCGTTATTTGATTTCGAATGCGATTAGACAGGTGCTTTTGGTGGTGCCTCTATAGCTTGCCGGATGGCTTATGAAAACATAGACACAATCAAGAAGAGAGGGAGATGAACTTCGGTTTCAGTTTCAGTTCCCCGCCTCCCCGTCACCTCTTTCCTTTTGCAGCTGCCTTTTTGCACGAGTGAGCTACTTGCGAAACAATGGAATGCGCACTTGGGATCGGCCTACGAGGTAGCAGTCTTTCAACTTCAGGAACTCCTTTGCGCACTTGTCCTTGTGCACCGAATTATAGTCCTCAACGACGCATTTTCCGTACACGGCGGCCTGTACAAAGGACGGGAGTTAGAGGAGGTGCCGTTTCCGGTACATGATGAAAGAAACGCTTGCCTCTGCAGAGCACTTTCCCACGGCTTGCGCAAACTTCTCGAGTGGTCGAGAGGGCTTCATTATATCTGTGCACTATGACGGGGATGGAGAGCAGACGTTGATGGTTTGATTTCCGTTTCGACCTTTGCGTCAAGTAAGTTGCCTCCATCAACGTCCCAAAAGCATCCATCTTTGGGCTGTCGAAGCATCCGAAGATCCGCCGACACACCGAGCGTTGCAGCGGACGCTGAGGTACCCACTATTTATCTTCCTACCGGCCGGTTGGTTGAGACCCCCTGCTTCGGGACGAGCGCGACTCGAAGGTCGACGCGCCCCGCGTCAAAGCTGGTCGCTCTCCGGGCCTCGATTGACCAGTTGCGCTTCGCCAGCGGGCGCGTTTTCCAGCAATTGGTCACTCTCACCAGCATTGTGCAGCATTTTGCTATACGGATCGACTTGTTTACACAGCTTGTTTATGGTCCCCTTTATCGCTTGAAGCAGTAATCAGCCCTGTTTGGATCTTAATCCTCCCATTACCATTCCCACCAAGCAAACCTCTACTATCATGCCTTCGTTGGGGCGCGCTCTTCCATGCCGCCTAAACCTTCTCTGCCCCTCCGAGATGGCAGACTCGGCAGCTCCTCTTCGCATATCGGCAGCAGCCAACACCATAATGAACCTTACTACTCCAATGAAGGTGAGCTCCCCGAATACCAATTGCATACGCAAGTGGGAGCGCGTCGTTGAGAAATCGACCTACCTCTAGATATCAGACTCCTCCACGAGATCGTCACTACCGGCGAGGAGATCTTACCGACCCTCCCCGAGCGAGACCGACTCGCGACCAATGCGCTCTTCCAAGCGGCTGAGCAGGTGCTGCCCGCCCACGGCTACGACCCGGACCATGCGCCCTCGAACATATCGCGCCTTATCTTCAAGATCGGCGGTCTGCGGTCGGACGGGTCGCTCATGGACAAGTTTGGCTCCGTCTTAGAAGGAATGGGCATCAACCTGGAGATTGTCGATTCTTCCGAACACCAGCAACCAGGCTCTTCCTCGGTCAAATCATCCGCATCAGCTGCTGCGAACTGGATTGGCAACTTCTCCGTTTCTCCGCGCTACGATGCTCGTCGCAGGCGCAACTCAGAGTCTGCGGCTCCCACAGTTCCGATCGAGGACTTGCGCAACTTCCCTACGATGCTCAGCAGCCGGGCTAGGTCTGCGTCCTTCGGCTCCCGGCTCGACGACCAGCAGCTTAACTTCA
>Ga0209127_100106_pt1 | contig 35747 bp, 36 predicted proteins | sample LakSupMetagenome_FD_187469 | JGI IMG/M metagenome (GOLD analysis project Ga0209127, IMG submission 187469) | Freshwater microbial communities from Lake Superior, Canada - Sta WM archaea (SPAdes) (version 2) | ecosystem: Environmental > Aquatic > Freshwater > Lake | place: Lake Superior, Canada... | reverse complement strand
CATCGATATCGCATGCGATCAACACCTCAGCGTCGTCGTCAACGGTACAACTCCGGGGCCCGTCCTCCGACTAGCTCCTGGGACCGCAAGTTGGATCCGGGTCTACAATGATGTCGAGGATCAGAACCTCACCATGGTAGGTCAACCGTTGTCCATCACGTCACGTCACGCGTACTAATTGTCCTAGCATTGGCATGGTCTGGCACAGAGGATGGCCCCTTTCTCTGATGGGAGTCCTCAAGCAGCACAGTGGCCCATACCGCCTGGCCATTTCTTCGACTATGAGGTTGAGACAGCCCTGGGCGATTCTGGGACATACTTCTTCCATTCTCACACTGGTATGCAAGCCATGAGTGCCTGTGGAGCCCTGATAGTCGAGGACTGCGACTCGCCGCCGTACCACTACCACGATGAGCGTATCCTTCAATTCAGCGACTACTCACCGCGGTCGGACGGCAGTGGCGGGGGAGGCAGAGGGCGAAACACGGACGCAATATTGCTGAACGGTCTGGGACTAAGGTCGGGTGACAAGGCTGACGGGAGCGACAGCTGCTCTCTGCCAGTCATTGACGTAGAGCCCTCGACGACATACCGTCTTCGCATCATCGGCGCGACAGGGCTCTCGCATCTGATCATCGGTATTGATGAGCACCCAGACTTGACAGTCATCCAGGTGGACGGCGGTGAATATATCCAGCCGTATCCAGTCGAGTACATCCAGCTCGGGTCGGGGCAACGCTATGATGTCTTGCTGACCACCAAGTCCGAAGATCAACTGGAAGCTGATGGCAAGGAGACGTACTGGATCCAGTATGAAACCTTGGACCGCAGTTCCACGTTGCGCGGCTACGCTGCCCTGAGGTACTCGACAGCAGCGGCAAAGGCGAAACGACAGCATCCCCGACCAGAGCGCCAGGGCCGCCAAGGGCGTCAGGGATCTCGAGGGCCCCAGGGACGTCAGGGGTCATCCTACTCGCAAGGATCCAGCTCGGACGACTCGGACGACGATTCCGACGCCCTCCAGCCACCATCGAATCCGCCGCTCAGTCTGCCGACGGACAACAACGAATGGCTCGAGTATAGCCTCGAACCCCTGTTTCCAGATCTCAGCGTCTGTCCCACGCTTGATGAAGTTACTCGTCGGGTTGTCATCGACGCTCAGCTTCTGATAACGGGCAATTCAGACGATACAGTATGGCAACTCGCCGGCCTCTCGTGGTCTGACGAGGACCAGCCTGTGCCGCTCCTGGTCGACATCTACCAGCATGGTCAGGACGCCGTGCCCGACTACGACACGGCCATGGACAACTACGGCTGGGACCCAAACACCAAAGCATTTCCGGTTCGCATCGGCGAGATCTTGGAGATCGTCGTCCAGAATACCGGAGCTATCAACGCGGATGGCAATGAGCAGGGCAGTGGCCTGGTAGAAGCCCATCCGTTCCACATCCATGGCCAGCACGTGTGGGACGTGGGGAGCGGAGACGGGACTTACGACGCGGAGGCAAACGAGAAGAAGATCAAGGAACTGGGTTGGAAGCCGGTGAGGCGGGACACTTCGATGCTCTACAAGTACCAGAGCACAGTGGACCCCGGCGCTGCTGCTGGTTGGAGGGCATGGAGAATCCGGGTTGACTATGCTGGCGTGTGGATGTTGCATTGCCACACTCTTGGTCACATGGTCCACGGTGAGTTTGAGACTGTTGCTCTCATGTATAATTTCCGGCCATTGACTGATGAGTGACACAGGCATGCAATCTGTGTGGGTAAACGGCAATGCTTCCGACATCATGACCATACCTCTTTCCCAGAGCGCGGGGTATCTCGAATACGGCGGCGATGTCTACGGAAACTCGACCAATGACCCGGTTGTCTATCAAGCCTTTGATGGGTCGGCGCAGTGTGCGACAAGCTCCAGGCGTAGGAGACATTGACCTCCAGCCTCTGCTTCTTTGAGTCGAGGGGGAGGAAGTCTCGCTCCAACTAGCTGCCCGGGATTCCGTGTAAAGCCGGGAGAGCGTTCCTTCGTCCCTTCAGCCACGGGCCGCTCAAGGTCCCGCATGCGAAGGGAGCGCCGGAATTACCGATAATTTATTTGGTCGACAACGCTCCTGCCTTTCGTGCAGCAAGCAACATGGCGTAAAGTTTTTGGGTACCTCACAGATCGCTGAGGCCTGCCTTTGGTGCCTTGGGAAGGATGATGCACAACGGACAGGACGGGTCATGGAGCGAGATTAGCGAGATTGTTGGTAATGATGATGTGACGATGGATGGCGGGGTTGCGATGTTTATATGGCACAGCGACAAGCGGTAATGCGAAAAGTGATGTGTTGTCTTTACTGCCAAGTACTGTGATGGACGATTACCTGGGCCGCACCACTGGGCAGTATTACAGGAGAAGTGTATACATGAGGTAATAGACGTTACCTAGCAAGCAATGACAGATGGATTGATGGCTGAACATAGGAGGTGCAGACAACCTGCGATGTGTTGTGGCGCAACGCCCCCAGGGCCCCTCAACTACCTACCCAAGCCACAGAGTACATACTCGTATCCCCGCCCCTGACGCCCGGACCTTGTTACGTTAGCGCTGAAGCTTATTCGCAGAGCCTCATTGACGCGCCGCCTGGGGCCAGAGTTAAAGTTCATGGGCACCTGAAAATAGTCCTGTCGTGTCATCCAAGCTGTAGCCAACTGACTTTCATTGTTCCACTCATCACGTCACTCCTTTCGTGATCTCTCCCGTCGAAGACTCTCCGCACCTTAGCCAGCGATTCGGAGTGCGCGGTCTGGCTATTTTCGTCGCAGACATCATTGACGCAACGCACCCGGCCACCCCAATCTCCATCATGACGCGCGCGCAGCAAACCATCTCGATCGCGCTCCTCGTGAGCTCGGTACGTTACCGCACAAACACGCACTCAATTTCTCAGTTGCTAACGCCGATACTACAGCTCTACCTTTCGCTCTACCTCGAGCTCGTCCCTCTCCCGGCCGTCGTCCAGAACGACATTGTCCCAGTTGTACGTACCCGGCGGCTCCCCTCCTTCTCACTTCGAGGCACACTTTCGTCTCTTGCTGAGCACACGTCGGCGGCTAACAATACCATGCCATCAAACACAGCTACCGTTCTGGCTCCTCATCTCATTCGGCGCTTATCTGCTCTTCCGGCTGGGCTGGGGCGTTCTGACCTTCAACGACGTCCCCGAGGCACACAAGGAGATCATGGCAGAGATTGAAATGGCGAAGAAAGACCTGCGCGCTCTTGGCGTCGACGTCGACTAGTTCAAATCTGCAGGCATATGGCAGCCTTGGGTTCGCATATTACCGGCATCACGAATGTTTGTTTGGTCATGGTTGGGAGGCAAGACAGAGCGAGCCATAATGGACCACAAGGGAAACCATGGGCTACATAAGCACAGCTGCACCAGCAATGTTATGGGAGACCATGTCGACGTGCACACATCGTCTCGCTCCCAGGCCCATACCACGTCTCTTGTTGAGCAGAGAGGGCAAGCCCAGACAGGGGTGCATGATGCCAACGCCCCCCAGTTACCCAGTTGCACGATCAATGTGCCCAGATGCAGCTCCCAATAACCATCCGTGGTGACCCAGAAAGATTCTATCAGCGTTAAACATAAATCACACCGTCAAGGGTCCCCATCAATTGACAAGTCACTCCGTCGTTTCTCCAGCCAGTAGCGTTACAACGCTCTCGACTGCCGGCACAACACCTCCGCGTCGCTGTAGGAGTTTATCGAACAGGCCCGGGATGCCTGATAAGGTAGTACGGTCGTCTGCGTGATGCCCTAGATCCAGACGCGTTAGAGTGACAGCTCTTAGCCTGATGATGGTGCGAGACCCTTACATTCCGCCGGCAAGTGTACCAGCGCCCTTATCTGGCTTGTAGCCTCCCCGGTCCAGTCAAACTCGATGCGCCACTGCACCGTGAGAACGCGGAGGTCGGCCTTAGGCGTTCTCTCGGTACCTCCCGCCGCTACCAGAGACGGAATTCGAAACTCCATCGATTGCAGGCCTATAAAAGGCATCAGTTCCTCCGTGTCGACTAAGCTGTCGATCCAGTCGGATACGTCATCGATATCGACGTCTCGTCCTTCACTGTCACGGGCGTCGTCAGCAGGCGCGCCGGGACCTTTCCGCTTGAGCTTCCGGCCTGCTCTAACGGCCCTCACGCGCGCAGCGGTTTGTTCCACGCCAGCAGGGGTGCCCAGTGCGCGGTCAAGTCTCCGCCAAGTCTTGGCTCGACGCACAGCAACACGGAGCCAGGAGCCCATCGCTGAGGTCAGCACAACCACGTTGCGCGACAGCGCGCTGCATGAGGCTTCCCGGTCGGCTAGAACCTGGGCGACGAGGGACGACAGCTCGGCAGCAGCACAGGGCGGGTCGATCGAGGGTACGACGAGAGATGTGACGGCATGTGTCATGGTGTTGACTGTCAACTCGATGCGGGCAGAGAAAAGGCCAGGAGCGGAATCGGAAGTGACGGTTATGGAGTGATGCTGAAGGAGAGCGGTATTGGTCTCGGGTCGGTCTCTATCCTTAGCGTCGCTGGTCGGATGTGGAAGCATGGTGATACGCGAGGCGAGCTTAAGAGGCGTGAACACGCGCAGAAACGGGAGAGCTTCCCGGGCGGTCAAGGGTATTGGGCGGTGAGAAATGGGCTCCTTCTCCGGCTCGACTGTTGAGCTGTCCTCCGGAAAGAGAGAGGAAACTGCGGATGACGGCTTACCGAAGGGGAGGAACGCAACCGGGTCGAGTGCAGCCTGGAGCCAGGCGTCTGGCCGACTCGCTGGAATGTCCTTCTCCTTGGGGAGTAAATGTCGTCTAAACACATCGAACACCTCGCCTGTGCCCTTGGGCACCGCGGCTTGTTTCCTAGAGAGCTCTAGCTGTCGTATCTGCTCGTTTGCCTGCGCTACGATGTGCAAGTCTCGTTGTAGCCGAGAAACTTCAGCTTGCAAGGCGTCACGCACCCGCTTCTTCTCGGCGTTTGCATCTGCGGTCTCGACACCACGGATGTCACTCGGTCTTGGCCTTGATCTTCCTTTTCCGGATCCGTCATCGACCCTGCTGGATAGTTTGGCTGGCGGGAGCGCTGCGGGCGGCTCAGTTCCTGTTGTTGGAACAATGTGCTCGTCTGCGTGCTGGAAGATGTTTGCAGCTGGCATCGCTGGAGGCTGTTTCGTTGGGGAGCTTCGAACCTTTTCAGCCACCGCTTTGCTCCTCCGAGGCCGACGCGTAGGTGTGCTATGTATGCCTATGGGTGGTGTGCTGCCGGTATTGTCCGGATGTACAGGTGTAGGGGGCAGCTCGGGTTCTTGAGCATCCAGCGCCGGTAAGCCAGCCAGAGGTGATCGCCGTAGCACGCGACCAGCAAATGGATTCAGTATTTCGTCGTCGGCGTCGTCGGCGTCGTCGTCATCTGGGCCTGGAGGAGGCAGGGGACGAGGGTTAGGTCTCACTGGCGTGCGTCTCGGACGAGCTGCCAGGCCTCCACCAAGCTGTCTCGTTGGGGAGCGCAGCGCATTTGCATCCGGCCTCTGGTACAGGCTTGTAGCGCGTTCATGGTCTTCCCTCAACTGCCTCCCGGGCTGCGAAGATGACGCTTCTTGCTGCGCTTGCGATCCAATTGCTGTCTGGGATCCTCGTGAACTGCCGTCGTCGGTAACTCGCGATTTCGTTGGAGAACCCACTCTCCGGTGCAGTATGTCCGGATTGTGTCTGGAAATACTTGCTTTGGTGGGCGACGCGTACGAAGCGCGCGTTGACTTTGCTTCGCGGTCTTGGGCGTAATCGACATCAAGAGGCCGTGAGTGAAGAGGATCTGGTGGTGTTGTGGTTGTTGCCGGATCGACTGGCAGCGCTGTTGACGGCGATGTTTTGCGCCGTTTGGGCGCCGATGTCTCCATGGCGGCTTTAGGTATCACTCTTCATCAACTCATGGTCGCAGCAGAGGGTTGAGGCAGCGTATGCGATTGACTTGAACGGGCGCCGTGCGTGACATTCAGTTCGGGCGTTGTTCCTACCGTCTGGATCACGTCCATGCGCGTATCGCAACTGAAGTACAGTACGTACAGTACCTAAGTACCTTTCCCTGCTTCCAGACTCGCGACGCGTCTTTGACAGCGGGCTGCTTATTCATCAGAGCACGTACACCGCTAGCGCCTAAGTACCTTATACCTGATCTCCCCAGGGGGCTTGACAGGAACGTTTTAGGTGGGGTTCATGCACAATGAGGCAAACGTCACTTGAGTGAGTGACTTCCATCGCCCAACGTCACTCTTTGCGTTTTTCCACTTTCGCGTCTTCTGCCTTGTTCATAATTCAAGTAAGCGTCCTACTTATCCTTTTGGGCATGTTTTTGACATAGACTCGGCTTTTCAAGCGTGACTATTTTATATGCTTCACCAATCATGCGGAGGACTCTCGTCAACCCTCGCACGGCGGCGAGGTCCTTGGCTCAGGCGGCCCTCTTGCGGCAACCACGGCGCATGTTCGCGACGCCCCCGATAAAGAACCAGTCCCCGCCCGATCCCTTAGATCGGTCCAACGAGCAAGCAATGCCCCTCGGCCCCTACTACGACAGCATCATCCTTGATCCTCAGCCCATTCCAGACGAGAAACCAGAGGAGCCGCCAACATCGACCACCGACGAAGCGCCCTCCCCTCCGTCCAAAGCGCCGCGTGGTCGCAAGCCTAAAGACGACGCTTCCAAGACGGCGACATCTCCTATATCCTCCTCACCGCCGATACCGACGCCGTCGGCGACCACACCGCCGACCGGCGAGGCCAAAGCCCGCATTGTCTTCGGGTCCAGTCTTTCGGGTCCGGCCGAGCGGGCAGAGCGGCTGGCTGCCATCCGGAGCAAGAGCCGTCTCATCGCGGGTGTCATGGTGCCGCCGAGACCAGAAGAACCGGACAACTGCTGCATGAGCGGGTGCGTCAACTGCGTGTGGGATCGGTATCGGGACGAGATGGAGTGGTGGGCCACTGCCAACGCCGAGGCCGAGCGCAGGCTCCGCGCTCAAGAGGCCGGCGTCGGGGCCACTGCTGCTGCCGAGAGCGTGACTGCCACCTCGCCAGCCGTGACCACGGGTTCATCCATGGGGTTCGCCGATCGTGGCGGTGCTCCGGCTACCAGCATGGACGATGATGGTGGCGGTTCGGCTGGCAATTGGGACATCGGGAATGTTGCCGGCCAGGGAGTTGGCGGTACGCTTACCAGGGATTTCTGGGACGATGAGCTCTACAAGAACGTCCCTGTGGGGATTCGCGAGTTCATGAAGCAGGAGAAGAGGCTCAAAGAGAAGCACATGAAGGAGGGCACTCTGGGCGGCTGAAGCGGTTGATTGCGAACAATGTCTTGGCTTTTATCAGGGCGTTTGAAGTAGAGGCGCAGGGTGTAGCCCCGTTTTCTCTGATGCCCGTAATGATACCTACGGTCCGAAATGAATGCTCATTACAAACGCCCAATGCCCGTCCCTTCTAATTGCGCCATGTGAAATCACGGCTTGGCCAGCCGTGGTGCGAGCCGACACGTAGCTCTGCCCAAGACTATAAGGCGACACAAAGAGTATATAGTCTGAGAACCCCAAATGCATATACGGGACTGGCTGCCTTTACCCTTCCCGGAACACTGCTGGACTGAACTCCTAGCTAGGAACCGCCCACATCAATGCATGTCTAATTACCGTTGCGATTTCCCCTCGCGCCATATGTCGACCTATTGCGCGTTTGCGCTCTTGTTCTTCGCCTCGGCTGCTAGCCTGTCGTGCTCGTCGATGTCTATGGCCTCCCAGGGGTAGCAGATCCAGACGTCGCCAACAGTGCGGGCCGCCCTGTACCGGTTCTCGTCCATCATATCTTGAGGCAGGGTACCCTTCTTTTGTTTGTCCTTGTTCTGTCGGAGACAACACCGTTAGTCCATATACGCCGCCGAATCTTGCACTCGTGCCACGCGGGCGGGCGGTGGCCACTCACATGCAGCACGAAGATGCTGAAGTGCGTCTTCTCGTTCGAACCGAGCTTGATCCTGGCCTCCTCCACATCCTTCTCAAGCTCCTTGACGGCATACTCGAGCGTGGTCCGGGTGTCGTCCACCTCGTCAACGATCAGCACGCGCTTGCCAACCAGGTTGTTGATCTCGCCGAGGGCCGTGAAGTCGAGCCACTGCGTCCGCGTGACCTTGGTGCCGGGCTCTTCGACGACGTCGGTCGGCAGGCTCTCGTACAGAGAGAGGCCGATGGCCTGGATGGGGATGTTGGGGCTGCCGGGCGTCTTGAGGAAGCTGCGCAGGATCCGCGCGGGCACGTAACCACCGCCGCCGATGGCGATCAACAACTGCGGGTTGATGGTGGATAGAATGCCGGGAGCCGCCTCCTGGCAAAGCTTGTGAACCTAGAGATCCGGAAACAGGCATATTCATTAGCCAAGCGTCTTCGTAGACGGGCTTGCGCTGGCTCGGCGCATCGCCCGCCGCCCAGCTTCGGGGGCCGGGATAAAACTTGTCCACAGGCTTACATCGTTGTACGTTACGTAGAGCTTCTCAACCATGTTGCCGGTACTTTTTGGAAGTTGTCTGGCGTTGAGTCTTCAAGGGTCAAGGGGGCCAAGTAGGAAATCAGTATTAACTTCTAAGTGACCTTGGAATACGTCTTTGGGCGGGCGAGAACCTACCCAGAGTCGAGATAAAAAAAAGATTAAAAAAAAAAAAAGAATTCACATCCAGACCAGGCACCCCACCGCAAACCCCACCATTGCGACGGGATGGAACCGGGCGTGCTCAGCGTGAGACCGGGATCTCGACTCTCGAGTGCAGAGTGACCCACATAAACGGCGGCCGGACCCACCCTCCGCTCTGCTCCTGGACGCAATCTCACAAACCTGGCCCTGGTTACACCGGACGGGCCCTGCCGAACCCAGATGGAACACGCTCCTATCGCAACATTTACTGCAAAGACTCGTTTTCGAGCGCGAGCTACAGTGACTTGACAAATATGAAGAGAACTTCAGTCTCCGCGTGGCCTCAGCCCCCTCGGTCAGGCTTGAGGGAGAGATCGGCTGAACGGGAGCGAATCCGTCTCCAGCTGACTGTCGGGACGTGACTGCATTGTTTCAACGGATAACATACGTAGGAAGTAGGTGAAGACACCACAGTCCAAAGACTGATCGTTGTTACCATGGAGCGTGTATGGCCGCGTCGCGAACTTCTATCGACGGGACGATGCCGTGTCCATCCTGCGCCAGACACTTCAGCCCCCTCATCGCTCTGATCAGGAGCGGGAAGATACCTAGCTGGACTGGGAGTCGCCTCGAGCTCTCCCATGATCAGCGAGCTTTGTCCTCCGCTCATCTGTCCTGGTCTCCCGGCGTGAGAGATTCACGACCGTCTGTTTGGCTGCCCTGCGCCGCTTGACTTCGCTGAAGATTGCCACCAGGATCCAAAGCCCGCCCAGCACGCCGGCGACAGCGCCATAGGCCGCTTTGATCCCTTTCGTGGCGCCGGCAATGTGCAAGCCCAGGCCACCATTGACTATACCCAGAGGGACCATGACCCGGCCGTTCCATAGATGGAGATGGGACCAGATCTGCCTTCGACGGAGCTTCTTGAAACGCGAGTGGTGGATGAGACCAAGGATTGGCTGGAAGAACAGGGCCGCGAACACGACCAGGCCAATGATGGGGTGGTAGTTGATGCCGCTGATATTCAACTGTATTGACTCACCGAGTAAGTTACCGATGCGAGGCCTAGAAAGCCTGGACGGACGGATATTCTTACCAGGCTACCGCCAGCGGCGGGAATCCGCACCTCCCGAACCAACCAGATCCCCAAGCCAACGGCCGCAGTGAACGAGACGTACGCTACCAGTTGCGTGAGGGCGTGCAGCCACAGCGCGGCCCGCCCGGGCACAAGCCGCATGGTCATGGCTCCGATCGGAAAGAGTATGGCGAACGCCACCGCGGCCAAGATTCCGTGGACCGTCCGATAGCTTGTTGCCTTGTTGACGCCGAAGTCGGGACCGCCCCTGAAGCTGCCATCCGAAGAGCCAAAGCCACCGCTGTTCCCGGGACCGGATCCGGGAATCCCATCGGGCGGGCCATAGCCCGGAGGAGGGCCACGGTACTGCGCTTGGACAGCCGTGCCGACGACTGGACGGGTTTGGGCAAGCCGTGTCAGCGGTAGCCAAGAGGCGCAGTGAAGGGCGTCCGGAAGTATAACCCACCTAGGCACGCAAGTGCTGCAGACATCATTGCACGGTTGCTGTTGCTCGGTCTGGTGATCCCGCGACAAACCATGGCTCTCACCCGCAAAGGATACTAGGAGTCAGGTCGCCGAGTTCGAGATGCCAAAGGACTGCAGTGAGCCAAGGCCCAAGTCTGATTTCTGTGAGGCAAGTGGTAAAGTTTGGAATGTGGACGGGAGGAGGTTCATGACAGATACGGACATGCGCAATCAGTTTGCCGTCATACAAACCTCGGACGTTGAATGGGGACATGCCGCTCGACTGTCCTTATGTAGAGGTAGGCTAGACCTGCGAGAACGCTCGGATCCAGCTTCTAACTTTATCGTCGACGGTCGGCCTTCAGTTGCCAACACCTATTGGTAGGTAGGTAGGCACTGACCCTCCCATCGCCTTCCAGTTCTTGTCGTGTTGCAGTCTCACGCACCGCCGCGTCAGCCGATTTTCCAACCAGATGTGATATGCAATCAAGCATCGATAGACTGCGCGGCAGGGACGAAGCGGCACAAGACACACGAATCGGCTCGGTGATGCGGGTACTCTACGTTCGGTCGCTTGCCGCTCCCGGTCCCGTCGGCTCCGAGATCAAGCTGACAGGGCCCCGGATATCTATCTACCTCATGAAAGATGACAATTCTCGAAAGGCCTTGCGCGTATGTTATTATGCTCGGCGGGCGTGAGAAGGACAGGTGGAGTGTATATAAAATGTGTACCGTATTTCATCTGACATGCTTGGGCGATCTTGCCCTCCCGCGGCTGCTTCGACTGAGCCCGACTTCCTCTCTCTCTCTCACTCTTATTCCATTTTTCCTTCCCGCCGAGCCTTTGCAAATAAGTGACGCGACGGGAGAAGCCCGTATCAACCGTATTATGCGTCCAAAAGGATCAAACACCAAATGCTGTGGGTATAAAACGCCGGCAATGAACCCTATTACGCCAAAATGCGCGCGCAACTGCATGGCTATGCCGTTCTGAAAGACCCATGGCCAAGACTGAACTTCACACAGGCGCTCGAATGTGAGAGCGTACGTGCAGTGCAGGTTCAGTGGATGGCAACGAGCTTAGTTAGGCTTCGTGCCGAACCACCAACTCTTCCGCTTTTTCATACCTCCAGACCCTCCTTTACTCTGCGATTTCTCGTGGTCTTCGAGGTCGAGCCGATAGCGAACGACACTTCCTCTGTCATCATCAAAACGCACACGCCGGTAATCTTCCGGGATGATACAGTCCGGGACCATATGCCGCATCACCCATCCCCGGACGCCCCTGCTCGCGGCGTCAATAGCGGCGTACTCAAGCCTCCGAGTCCTATCGCTGGTCCAATAAAGAGTGGTCTGCGGAGGACAAGTCTCCAGGCAGGATGGTCGAGATCCGTCGCCCGGGATACAGTCCGAGTCGGTAGGGTATGTCGCTGCATGTGAAGCAGAAAGGTCACAGTCCCCTCTGCCGGTCGGTGGCTGCCCGTGTTGCTCGGTTGCAGGATCCGGAATTCGAACGGTGCCGACTTCACGTGGGCGATAGGTCTGGCAGCAAGCCGGACTCCGCACGGGCTGGATGCTGTCTCGGCCCACGTACACGGCCGGTCCAGATTTCGGCGCCCTTCGCGCTGATGGTCGATGTCGTGATTGGGATGCCGATGAAGTGCCCGAGGTGGATGACCTTCGCCGAGAGTATATCGGAGGGCCGGCAGGCGTCATGGACTCATAGCCCGAGTCTTGGCGGCGCATGCCGTAAGAAGCCGGAAGCTTCTCGGCTTCGTTGCCGGAATCGCATGGCGCAGTCGGCTCATACACTTCAGCGCGGCTGAAACTGTAGTAGGTGGTATCGGATGCATCACTGGCGGTCGAGTAGGGCCGCGGATGTGGGGAGCGCCGTGACATGACGATGACAGTGTTGCTAGCCGGTTGATGTTCTGGAGATGCGATATCGGCGTCAGTCCGCAACACCACGCAAGAGGTCGGGTGGCGAAGCCAGAGGAATAACAAGGCTGGTGGACATGAAAAAGAATGCAATTTGAGCAACGTGCCCGCCGCTATGGGCTTTTATGGGATGGAGAAAGAGGAGAAGGGCTATGTGTTGTTTGGTCATCACAGAACTGGATCCCGAAGTCTAAGTCTAGGCCAAGAAAGTTGCGGTCTAGAGATCCCAAGAATGGGGACGCTTGAAGTGAAGCAGACGAAGTTCCCATGCTATTACCACAGCAGATGCGGGCCGGAGCGAACAAACCGCGAATAACGAGCCTCGAGAGGCGTTGTCGATCACCTTAGGTAAAAGCCAGGGTCGTCCTCAGGGGGGGGGAGAGGCAAGCGCACACTGAGGGCATTGGCGAGCGGTATGCAGCCGAAGCCGGGCTTGAGACTGGCCATGTGTCAAATGACTTCGGTATACAACTCAAACCGCCATGTCCTAGCCACACCTCACGTAGGTGGCGGCCCATTCCCGCATGGGTTAGTTAGACCAGAGTCTTGATGATGTATGTGACAAAGGTCAACCACGCAGGCCACAGTACCGGAAGCTCTCCCGACATGTCATTCAATGCAGGCAGAACTGGAAGTCTCCATCTTCGTCTCGTCAGTATCATTCGATTTGCCATACGAGTGGTACGAATTGTGCTGTTCTACGCAAGGAGAGAGGCAAAGGAGTTTCGGTCCTCCAAGTTGGAACTCAGGTTTGGTTAGGACGTAGTGGATATCCCCCGCCTCAAACACTCCACTCCCTAAAAGCTTCCTTTCTGACCGCTCTTTACTATGACTACTAGTGTACCCTAGGTCCCTATCAGCGAGTAGAACCGATGCGAAGACTGTTAAGCCAAGCTCCGAAAGAAATGGAGGCAAAGGCTCGGTGAGACATTGCGGCACAGGATGCGGAGCTGGAGGAGACCAGCAGCTGGGAGGAATATCTCTGTGTTTGGGTCTTAATTTCTAGCTTGCAAGCCGACAACTCCAGAAGTTTAACCTGCAAATACTGCACTACAGTGAGGCACCTTGGGGCATAGAGGTAAGTAAGGTACCTGAGCGCCCGAGGTGCCATGTAACGCCCCCCAGGAAGTGCCTCTTTACACCAACCAAGCACCGCACATTAAGGAACTCCACGCCATTTCGGGAAGGTGGGCCACTTTTGGTTGGTATCAATGTGCTGCCCTCTTCCTCACCATCCTCTGCCCCCTATACCGTCGGAGGTGAATGAGCTGTTTCGAGCTTCCTTCCATATCTTCACTGTCGAATCCGGTCCCCGAGGGGCACGACCTGTCGGAGATGTCAATTGCCCCAAACAGACGTTGGAACTTGAACCACTTGCCCAGCGGCGGAATTTGGCGTAAACTCCGGGAGATGTTAGCCGGATTGCTTCGATATGTCATCCACATCCCCCAGTTGCATCTACCCAGGTCCCACGTAGCCCATCTATCCTATTTGCCAGATGCCAGGTATAAGAAGGGCGAAAGGCTTGTGGAGTCTGATCAGTAAGTATCCTTCTGCCATCAATGACCTCAACCTACCGTGATGGCGCATCAACACATGCAATGGGTTCTAGCCACTACCGAAAGTGCAGCCGACCTTGAATATGTCAGCGCTTCCGTCCCTTCAGACCTCGGCGAAAACCAGGTCCTCGTTGAGATGCGAGCAGCGTCGTTGAACTACAGGGATCTTGCAATCATCAAGGTATCTGCCACGACATCACCAGAGTCCCGCAAGATCGGTCGGCTTGATTGCTCACTCGGCCACTGCAGGGCAGCTACCCGACAACAAGGGCGGTTCCAAAGACCGTACCCGGCTCTGACGGCTCAGGTGTGGTCAAGGCAGTTGGCCCCGGCGTCTCGTCTTTCAAGGTGGGCGACAAGGTCATGATGCACCTGGTCCCAGACGCAACCGAAGACTCATTACCACGATTTGAGGCCATCAGTAGCGGGCTGGGCCAGAGCTCTGATGGCACTCTCCGTGAGCTGGCCATCTTCTCGCAAGGGGGCCTGGTTCGAATGCCTGACAACATGACATTTGAACAGGCTGCGACCCTACCCTGCTCTGGGCTGACGGCGTGGAACGCGTTGATGGGGTTGCGCGGACGTGAACTTAAAGCTGGAGATCACGTCCTTGTGCAGGGAACCGGCGGAGTCAGCATTGCGGCACTTCAGGTCAGTCAACATCCCGAAGCCTTGGACCGACTGGAGGTATACTGACATTGTGCTGTCTATGCTCAGTTTGCCGTGGCTGCCGGAGCCACCGTAGTCGCCACCACGGGGAAGGAAGCCAATAGAAAGCGGCTCGAATCACTCGGGGCTTCTCACGTGGTCAACTACAGAACGGAACCGGCATGGGGTGACCTAGTCCGATCTTTGACTCCCGAATCGAGAGGATTTGACCATGTCATTGATATCGGAGGTCACAGTACGCTCGGGGAATCCCTGAAGGCCGTCCGTCTCGACGGCATCATCTCACTTGTCGGGCTTCTTGGATCGGGGGACGTGCAGGTAGACATGCTCCGAGCGCTGTGGTCCCTGTGCATTGTCCGAGGAGTCTTGCTGGGGTCAAAGGCTATGTTCAGAGACATGGTGGCGTTCTGCGAAGAGAAGGATGTGCATCCGGCACTAGATGATGTGGTCTTTGGACTTGACAGAGCAAGGGAAGCTTACGAGAGGCTTGAGAAACAGCAGCATTTCTCGAAGGTTGTCATCAAGATCTCATGACTATCGAACGAGCCTGTAGTAGCTGAGACGCGGACAATGAATGCATGATTCGATCACTGCTGCATCCTGTAGCCTTCTTCCCTTTTTCCGTGTCAGGTGGTAATGAATGTCGCAGCTGAAGGTGATGTTGAGACATGTTGGATCTCCCACGCCAGAATGAACGATGTGGTCTCCATCAAATGCCACTGCCGATTGATCGGCCCAACCCGGAAGGATGTCGAAAGGCTTTCCTGGCGGTTGTGTACCCTACCTAGAGTCTCGATTTGAATGGGCCGACAAAATGTGAGCTGTTAGAGTGCGACGCTCGTTCGAGTTACAATACCGTGGGTAGTAGTATAAGTATTTCTCTTTGTCGTTCAACCTAGCGACCTTGCAAGGCTTGCATAAACGCCCTGGTGTTGGTCGCGGCTGGTCCCGCCAGGGTACATGCAGATCTCGACGCTAGCACGACGTATTGTACGGTAAAGTTGGTCTGGATGCGGAGTGCGGGGACGGTTTCGAACCGCTTTCATGTCAGCACGTAAGTGATTTGACCGCTTCGATTACACGAATCGGCATTTGCAGCAGACAGGCGCACAACAATGGCGGCTGAGCAACAGGCAAGCATTTTCAGTCAAGGGGCTCCAGTACCGATTGCGCTCTCGGACGCAGCCGCATGGGAGCGGGCGTTGACATGCCGGCGGCCTGTGCTTGGCCATCTGAACGCCGACACGACGTGGCTTCTCCAGTTGCCATATCCATCATCGTCGCCTGGACCGAGCGGGCGAACTCACTTCAATATCTTGATGGATCCCTGGCTCCGAGGACCACAGTCAGACGTGGCATCCTGGTTCTCGACCCAGTGGCATGTAGTGCAGCCCACCGTCGAGACGGTGGAGGAACTAGACGCCCTACTTGCACGCTTAGAAGGCAGGGGGCGCGAGGCGGGAAAGTCGGCCATCGACGCGGTGGTCATCTCACACGAGTTCACGGACCACTGCCATCAGGCGACGCTCCTGGAGGTTCCGGCGAGCACACCCGTCTTTGCGACGGACAAGGCTGCCGGCTTGGTCCGTTCGTGGTCGCATTTCGAGAACGTGGTGACAATGGCTGCATTCCCAGGCGCTGTGGTAGACGACACTAACCCGCAGATCACTGTGGGACACGCCCTCCTGCCGCCGTGGATAGGGATTGCCCGCGTGGTTACGGAGGGGAATGCGCTCTACTACCACTCGGCGGTGCTGATATCCTTCTCGCTGAACGACGGTGACGTGGGCGGGAGAAGTGCGACGGAGGCCATCATCTACTCGCCGCATGGGGTGAAGGGTTCAGACCTGACCTGCGTCGAGGAGTCGGGCATCCGGACGCTGGCTCTTCTGCACGGCCTGCACGATGTCCGGATCTGGATGACGAAGCAGCTGAACCTGGGTGCGCTGAACGGGCTGGAAGCGGTGCGAGCCAGTGGTGCGAAGTATTGGATAGCCACACACGACGAGGCCAAACGAGGCGGTGGCTTGATCTCTTGGTTCTTGCAGCGGACGTGCTACACGCTCGGTGATGCCGTGCAGTCAGAAGAGGCCAGGCAAGCCATGGCGGCCGGAGAAGAAGGAGCTAGGACCGGCTCGAGCGGGGGGAGGCCTTACCACTTCCTGGAGCTTGCATCTGGGGAAGGCCTGGTGCTCGAGGGCTGAGGTGGGGACTCTGATGCTCATGCCGCAGTGATGATCAGAAGGGCTCCGTGTGGAGGTACCTTATTGTAAGCTTCCAGGTTCTTAAAGAAAACGATACCATTTAACAAGAGAATCAACCCAATGCTTTGCTTCGTTTCTCGATCTTTTTCATTCGCGGGCCAATTGGCGGGGTAGACGGGACTTTTAAGTGGAGCTGGCAGAGGTCCCAAAAAATTGGCATCATCGGCCGGAGTTCGTCATATTCGGACCTCAGACCTCCAAACAAACGGTTCAATTTGAGCTAGGATTTACTGGGCTTTGGGAGCTCGCCTTACCTTTGCCTCTCTCTCTCTCTCTCTCTCTCTCTCTCTCTCTCTCTCTCTCTCTCTCCCTCTCTCTCTCTCTCCCTCCTCCTCCTCCCTAACCTCTCTTGCCCCGCCCGGCGTCACAGGGCCGACAATATCGAGCGGACTCTTGGTTACTGCAGAGGAATCGCCTGGCCGCCGCCCGTAGCCGTCATCCTCGCAAAAGCCCAAGCTGCGTCGCGGTGGTGGTGGTTGTGCAGTCGGGTCTGTCCTGTTGCCTAGGTACGTTGCTTTTCCTGCGAGTTTCCCGCTACCTTAGTTTGGGGACGACCTAGTTCTTTTGTTTCCGTCCGTGTCCTTCGATACCTAGCAAGGCTTCTTAACTGTGGGCTCACCTTCCAATTAATTACTCTTGACAGGAAGTTCTAGATATAGAAGCCAGGCTTGACCAAGCGCACTTTCCCTCGATCTGGTTTCCTCTACCTGCGGGTCTCTCTTTCTCCCGCCGCTTTCCACTCGTTCCTGTTCAACATCTCGCGAAGAAACAGCGCGGTAACAAGCTCCGCGCCCCCCTTCATCGAACCCAGCAACAATGGCTCCGGCAAACGGGGCTACAGGCAAGTCGACGTCGGGTCACGGAATGCCAAGTCGAGCCGCCGCGGGCCCCCGCAGACCTGTAGTCCCGGTGATCCCTCTGTCGTACCTTCAGCATCAGCGCCGCAAGCCACCTAGTACTACTGCCGACACTGTCCAACCTCCGCCGAATGCACAACCGGTTGGCCCCAAGCCTTCCAACAACAAGAACAAGAGCAACCACAGCACAAGCAACGCTGTCGCCCAAGTTCAAGCGAACGAAACCGGACCTGGCCCTGGACATCATGGAGCTGGAGACCCGACGGCCGAGCGGCATCACGCCACGACTTCGGCCGCCTGGCCGCAGAAACAAGGTGCACCTTCCGAGTCCGAGGCTGTGACCCCGCCTGCAGCCGCCGCCATCACCCTCGCTGCCGCTAATGGCTGCTCGGCTTCCCCACCTTCATCGGGGCCGTCGAGCAAGAACGGGACGGCAGCCGGTATGTGCCCCGGGTTCCCATGTCGTTGTGTGTGGGCAATGCCTTGCTTTTGCTAACATCCACTCGGGCAGACACTCCCATTGCCCACCAGGCCTCGTCTACGCGCGTCCAGCAGTCGGTAGCGTCCCCGACACCTACACGCCGCCGCATCGGTGCTACTCCCCTCCACGCCATCAACGGCTCTCAACATCAACTCCCCAGCCAGCCCGGCCCTGGCGTCTTTCACGAGCCCGTCGGAAACCACGACGGCGTCCCGTCTATGAGCCAAGCCAGGGTACACCAGTCACATCCCAGCAACGGGAGTCTCGTCTTTGGTGGCTTTTACGACTCCAACAGGTCGTCTCCGGCTCCACCTACCGGCGGGGTCGTCCAGCCTTCGAGCTCCATGTCTTCCTATACATCAGAAGGTGCCACAGCCATGGGCGTTGACCCTTATGGCAGGCCATTCCTTGTCTCGCCCGGGTTTGAGGGCTTCCCGCCCGACGGGTTTCCCCCGCCGCCGGCATTCCATCCTCCTCGCCATCATCAGCATCATCATCACGGCCCACCAACGCCTCACTCTTTCCACGGTTCCCAGTCGTCGACACACGCCGACGACAGCGGACACAATGGCCCAGCGTCCCGTTCCGCCGGCCAGTCTCATCGCCACATGGCTACCATGTCGCTGGATACTCAGTCGGGTCTTCCCTTCCCTCTGTCCGGCGGTTCTGCCCCGACTTGTGCCGTCTCGGGGATGCAAGCGCAGACTCTGCAGTTCTTGCGTGGGGGTTACGAACGTGCCGACTTCTCGGACTGCACTCTCGAACTCAACATAACCAACGCCCGTCAGCCTCGTGATGACCGTCTAGTCTTCCCCTGCCACCGATTCGTCATCTCTCAGAGCCCGACGTTGAACCAGATGCTGCGCTTGAGAGACATCCCCGCGGGCGGACGTCTCGTGCTTGAGGTGCAAGATCAGTACATGCGACCCGACAGCTTCGCCTTCGCACTCCGCACGCTCTATGGATGGGACCTCGGCGAGGGGCCCCTGCCTCCTTTCTATCCGCAGCAGAGCATCCAGGACGCCTTCGACGTCGCCCTCGGTTATGCCTCATCCGCCGAGTACCTGCACCTACCCTTCATCCATGCCAAGGGCATCCATCATGCTTGTCACCAGCTGCACTGGGACACCATTGAAAAGGCGTGCCAGTTCGCGATCCCGAGAACCTTCTTCGGCCAGTCTGCTAGGCACGGCATCTCGCCGTCCTCGGATGTCTTTGCTCCGTTTGCACTCGTAGAAGCGATCAACGTCTTTCTGGTGAACAACATCCCGGCTGATTTTGTTCTGGACGTCAACGCGGGCGATTGCACTTTCAGCAGGCTGCCGCGATCCTCGGTCACGAGTGCGCCGGGGCCGACCGGACCGGTCATAGCCCACGGGACGTCGCGATCCCGACCGGAGATGCAGCATGGCCGGGACGGCTCGGTACCCCATGCCTACATGCCGCGGGGTCCTCGCTCGGCCGCCAATCCCCGTCTTTCTTCGATCAGGTTCGGCGATCTGTCCGTGGCAAACGGACAGCATGTTCCAAACGGTCAGACAGACACAGCCAGGCCTCGCTCACCGTCGCATGTGGACGCGACGTTGTCTCGGATCCTCCTAAATCTGCCCTTTCCCATGCTGAAGCAGGTCCTCGAGCACCCCGGCTTGGGCAAGCCATCGGCGTCGCGAGAGGCCAACGCTGCATGGCGGCTGGAGCTGATTTCAAGCATCGTTGCCGAGCGAGAAGCGAGGCGGCTAGCGTCGTTGAGCAGTGGCGACACACAACTCCGCGTGTTTGTAGAGACCCTCGAGGGTGCTCCCGAACCGTTGGTGGTGCGAGAGATGGGCGACTTCCTGGTAAACAGCATGGGCTTCAGGGAGGAAGTCTTTCCTGGTGACGTTCCGTACCTGGTGCAGACCTGGATCCACGGCGGCTCCGAGGGCGCTGGCACCTGATGGCTGGCTCTCTCATGGTATGTCCTGATGGGATGATGAATGATATCACGAGCGACGACTTGGAGATGTGTTCCGAGGCAGGAACAGGGCGATTAGTGGTGTCTGTGCAAGCTTTCCTGTCTTGTGCTTTTTCATATGGCTCTCTTCTGTTCGCCGCTTCCTCGGCGGTAGAAGCTGCCTGCATTGCGTTTGGAGTTGGGAGTGGGCAAAGGGACAAAATCTGACAGGAATCACCCTTCACGGCAAGGGATTGACAGGGCGGAAACAGCTGGGCAGCTTGCATTTTGATATTGTCTTGCAGCGCAGCGGGCGGTGGCTCTCGCGCGTATCGTCTCCTCGGCACAGGCCGGGGTGTCAAGCCTACCTGGGTCCCCATTAGTACGTCTGCACGTTATTCTAGGCTGGGAATGTGCATAATCAAATCCGGTACTACGGGTCCCCAGAGTAGTAGAAACCGCAATGCTCATGTACTTAATCTCGATAAGCAACACTTCAAGCATGATACGTACCTATCAAGGAGAGTTCAACTTCGTACCATAATCAAAATAGGGGTTAAGGACGGTGACGTACCGTATTTTCTCTGCTCCCAGCTCGAGGATCCTTAGTAATCGGGTGCTGGCGCTGCCAACCCCTGCCAATCGAAATGCACGTAATTTACTAAGGACGAGACGAGCCGAGGCAGAAAGCACGTGTAAGTAAGCTGCGACATGCACCACCACCAACACAAAGCTAACATTACATTCCACGCAGCCTACAACATCCGCCTGTGGCATAGTAGTACTAAACACACGACGCGTTAATGACAGACGCCTAGTCTGCAGCGCGCTCGTACCCGAAGTTCTCGTTGTCTCTGGGATGGGAGTCTCCCGATGGTCCCGCACTGACTGACTGCGACAAGTTGAACCTCATCCCTAGCGAGGCCATCGCCTTCCGAGACAACGACGAGCAAGTACTACAGCACTCGAAAGAAAGGACAATTGCCGAGTTTCGGGCGAATCGAGAACCACGCCAGGATGGCACCACCGGCGAAGCAATCCGGCTTGATGGCTGCCGCAGCTGCTCCGACACTCTCAGCCAAGGCAACAGCCGACCCCGTCCTCCGCAACGCTTTGCGATACACGATATCAGCCAGAGAATATGCTCTGTTGCACCGCTATGTGCTGTCGCGCTCACGGCTGCTGAAGCGGCGTGTGCCCACCGTCGAGACCGTGCAAAGGGTCATGGACGGCCGGCCTTACAATTCCGGTCGCGCGGGGGAGTCTCCAGGCGAAATCGACAGGGGCAAGCCAAAGGACACGTCTGGAGACCGAGCAACCCTCAGCACCGGTCCCAGCTCTGGTGGAGATGACTATAATGCGAGGGCTATCCGCCATTCCGTCAGAGTCTTCGTAGCCACTGGCGCCGCCATGAAACTCTGGTCGCTCCTGTCGGGCAGGCTGATGGCCAAAAACAAAGAGTGAGGGCCCCGTGGCTGAGCGCGTCTGCCTGTGGAAGGTTTGAACATGCTAACCAGCGGTGCAGCACCGGTTCCTCGGGCTCGCAGAAAAAGAGGCCCGTCTACAAGTCTGCGACTCTCCGGCTGTCGCTGTCTCTGAGCACGATACTGCTCCTATACAGACTGCTCTTCCGCTTCTTTACGAGACTGCGCTCGCACCTCCTCGATCCCTCGGCCGCTCCATTCCGACGGCGGAATCCGCGCACCACCATCACCTTGACATCGCCGTACGCACCCGCCGTCGGTGCTTCCTTGGCGGGCTTGGCCTTGGGTGTCTACCCTGCCCAGCAGCTGCGGGTGTCCATAGCCGTATACGCCCTGTTTCGCGCCTTGGAATTCGCCTGGAATGCCGCCGAAGATGGCGGTATGCTCTGGGGCTGGGAGAAGGCAGCCAACGGAGCCGGAGCCGGAGCGGCGTACATAAAACGTGCAAGGCCATGGTGGTGGGGGAGTTGGATGCTGCAGCCGTTAGCCTCGGGCCAGCTGCTGCATGCCCTGGTATTCGACCGAGACTGCTTCCCGAGCGTGAGTCCTGCGTCTTCCTTCTCCTTAGGTTGGCTTTGTTTTCGATGAGCAGGGGCGTTGTGGCAACTGACATTTCGTTTGATGCCAGCCATACGGAGACTTCATCTTCAATAACTCCAGCGCATACCTACACCCGAAGCCGGAAGCCTTCCCGCCTAGCCTCAAGTGGCCCAGCACATACGAGATCGTCGAGAGTCTTGCTCAGATGGCTCGCCTCCACTGGCCGTAAGTGCATTCTTCCACACACTTTTCAGTCCGTTGGAATGCATACTAAAGAACCCGCATCACCAGACCCTTCATATCCCCCACTCTCTTTCCCACCAAGGAGGATGCCATCCCCGCCTCCGTGGCGGCTATTGCGCCTTTGGCATCGGGCGCCCACCCTCTAATCACGTCGCTCTCTTGCGCCACTCTCCACCCATCCGACCCTTCATGCTCAAGAACGTTTCTAACCTTCTGGTTGCGGTCCTTTCCACCACTAACCCGGCTCTTCCTGCTCCTCTACTCGGCTCTCCTCGTGCCGCGCTTCCGTAGCCTGTACCACTTCCCTGTCTCAACCATCAACGGTCTGCTCACTCGTGCGCTTCGCACCTCTACCTTCCTGACGGGTTCCATTTCAACAGCTTGGGCCAGTATATGCTTCTTCCAGACCTGGTTCCCCAGGGGCTTCCTGCCCACGCAGCGCTTCTTCCTTGGCGGATTCATGGCTGGCTTCTGGGCTTGGATCGAGCGGAGACACGGACGCGGCGTCTTCCTCTACAGTGCGCGCGCCAGCCTCGACAGCCTCTGGAAAGTCGGCGTGAAGAGACGGTGGTGGCGGGCCATGAAGGGGGGCGACGTGTGGTTATTCGTCTTGGCCATGATGCTGACGGGCGTGGTGTACGAGAGAGATGCACGGGCTGTAAGAGAGGGCAACTGGAGGAAGGGTATCAGTTGGGTTAGGGGCGAGGGCTTCGAAGACTGGGCAGTCGATCCGGATGACATAGTCGATGAGGATGGAGACGGAGAGGCGGCGCTGAAAGAGGAGTGATGTCTGATACGAAAGTGCATGTGCCCAACTACTTAGCGCTAAACTCTTCTAACGATTGACGAAATAAATGCAGCACAACTTGATCTACAATATCCTGTCTCCATGAGAGCATATCCCCACAATCGACGTAGCCATTACTGGACTGCGCCCTACGGAATGACGAGCCTTGTCTGCAGACGCATGTCGTTGCTGCTGGAGCCCCCGACCAAATACTGTCTGGGCCACGCCGGGCCTGTCAAACCTTTCGGAAGCATGAGCGTTGACAAGGGCCAGGCAGGCGTCAGCATTGGCATATGTCGTCGGAGTGTTCCCTGAACTAAAATCCTATCCGAGAACGCCGCTGTCCTTTGCGATACCCTCTTGGATCGCGTGGAAATGGGAGACAATTTATGGCGGCGTGGTGCTTCCCGGGCCCCGGCCTGAAATGACGGCCTCACAAGCATCTTCACCCTAGCGACGCGCCGCATGGACCGGCGACCGGGAGAAGAGCGGCGTTAACGCCCATGGGGTAGAACTCAAGGGCCCGAGCCTCACCGTACGGATGGATACATGAGCTCCTTGTCCCATGTTGCTCCGAGGTGGATTGCAGCCAGGAAGGCAGACACAAGCTCCTGACGGCGGATGCCAGGCGGATAGTCAGCGAGGCACAGCGAAGGCAAGTGGAGATGAGCCACGGCACCCGCGATCCACAGGGAGCCGGGCCGGTCGTGGGTGGTGTTGGCCTTCGCCACCGTCATCGAGGGACAAGTGCCTTGGACCTAGCACAGGCGGCGGCCGCCCAGGTATCATTGGTAGCGCCGTCGCCAGGAGACGAAGGATAGATAGGGAGGCTACGTTTAGAGAATGCGTCCTATACCTAGTGTTGGGTGTGATATGTGGCTCTGAAGTGCTGCGGTTGGAGTTGGCGTCCTGTCGCGAGGTACCCCTTCAACCACATGTAAGTTCCATTCAGGGCTAAAGCAGGAGAGAGAAAGAGTCAACTGGACATGAGAGGGAGCTCGTGGTTGAACGAGGCTACATGCTACTGTATCCCTGAGAGTTCACACCCGGGGCGTGCGAAGACAAGTAACATAAGCCAATGTCGGGCACCTCTCTGCGGGGATATGTCAGTCTGGTGCGGCGCTGCTGCACCTCTGCACCTCTGCCGTCACAGAAGCCCCGGTCAGATTAAGGTTTAGCACAAGCGGCAGCCTCTCGTCCATTGACGATCTAGAGACGCGTCATTGGCGCGACACGGTCGACTGGCTTCCGGGCGGCGAGATGACATACCGTATGCACGCGGATGTCCACGAAGTCGAGTCATCTCCCCGCAACTCGACTCGATGTGTACAATTTACCTCCAACGTGAACTACGTGGTGGGTAGCGTACCATAGCTGCGTTGGGACGATCACTACCCGGGAATTGGCAGCCGCAAAGAGACCGCGTTTCGGTACCACGACTCTGGATGTCCCGGGATGAATCCCCGTGACTGTCTAGCCGCGACCAGGGAAGCCCTCGATGTCAATGAGAAGTCGAACACGTCAAAACAAAGGAGAAAGAGAGAAAAGCAAGTCTGCTACGTAGTAGGAGTAAGCTCATGGATCTTCCAAGGCTACGGAAATTACAAGTCGACTTTCCCCGTCCGGAGCACTCACACCGGCGTTCCACCATAAAGCCGCTAGTGAAACGACCATTTGACGGTCTTGTACACGAGATAATGAAAGGTTCAGAGAATGGCATGACTTCCTCCCCGCACCTTGTATGTAGTGTAGACGCATTCTTCCCAATGTCGCGTCCGTAACTGTTACTGTGACGGGCATCGGAAAGTAATGGAAGGCGCGTACACGTACCTGTGGTACGGTGGTACCTGGTCTTATAAACTTTTTGCATGTCGCGGAGGAGATTTACCCGATCTGGTATAGCGCCAGGAACGAGCAATCTATTGGCCCGGGGAAGCTGAGGACTGGAGATTGTGAATCCGCTTGGACCCCTGGGATTAACCACCTCAATGTAAGGTACGTACCTGCTCCAGCTTCGTCGTGACTCGTCGAAGCCTTTCAATAATCGGGCGAACTGGTACCTACTGTGTATGCTTGAAAACACGGATGAGCCGTAGGTATGACGGGCCACAGCACGTCGCTCGCGGTCATACAGGAGGCTGGCAGTAAGGTACCCGTGGTGATGTTAACGGCGATGAGGGTAGCTCCTTTCTTGTTGGGCACCTACCACCAGCTCGCATGCCGGCAGTTGCTTTTCCTTACCTTTCTGCCGTTTGCGAAGGCGGACGGCTGCAGGTGGTTACATGCTGATGTCGATGGTCAAGCACACGCATAGTCTAACCCAGTGCGTACCTCACAGTGGTTCCCGCAGTTCCTCGGCAGCTTTGCTATCGACGGCGTGTGAACTAAAAGCTCTCGACCTGATGGCAGCTGACGTTCCCAGCAGGCCGCACTTGCAAAGCCATTCAGGGGCAGCTTAGATGCAAGGTACCCTGTCTACGTCCTGTGCTAGATTCAAGCTCGTCCAATGCATATCTTTCGTCCCCCTACTGCAGGTGTTACAACCACAGTAAAATAAAGCCACACGGGCGGCGGGCGGCCTAGCTCGGAAGCCACTGAAGCCAACCAATCGCTACGGTGCCCCTGGACGCTGGCGCTCTGAACTCCCGAGACACGCAGGATCCCTGCTTAGTGGCCTTTGGTTGGGGTCTCCTGATTCGTCCTTCAGAAGGCGTATGCAGGCACACGTCCCCATAATCCCCATAACTTTTCAGGCACTCCCGTCTTCTTGTGCTGCACCTCGAAGTCAAAGTTGGAACAGGGGGCTATGGGAGTGCTGCCCTACCGTGGTAATCTCCTCATTTTCTTCTGTCGGTTTGAGATGTCCATCCTACAGACATCGTCCGCGGTCCTTTCTCTCTTTTGCTCCGATCGGTACGGTGCATTCTGTCGTTTCGCTGGTGATACGTAAAGGTAGTCCAAAATAATCGCCTTCCACTCCTTTTTGCTCCGATCTCCCTCTTTCTCTCGGGGCTCATAGTTCCGACCTTAGCCTACAGGTACTCTCGTTTTCCCTTCCATTTAGCACAAATTCCGAGGCCGACCACGGGTTACGCAAAAGACGAACAAATCAACCCTCTGCAATCCATAATCCGAACGCTGTTATCATCGTCAAAGGCCGGGACGAGCTTGCCATCCTCAGGCGTTCAGTCGTTTCCGTCCAGGCCACGCCATCCCAACTTCTCGCTTCTTCCCGGCACGAACATTTATGCATGCTCTCCAAACTCGGACCAACGACTTGCTTTTGAAACACTCTCGATACTCCCACTGCCCGGCTACCAGAGGATTCACAGGCCCTTCCCAGGTAAATCCCCTATCACATACCAGACTCTGTCATGCATCCTGTCTTCCGGGAACCTGGTTCTGCAGCACGTTGATTGACACAGCGTGCTGCTTTGCTGGTGCTGCCGTTTTGGTGCCGCTGCTGCACAACCTGGGCCATCTTGGGTACCTCTCGAATGCGGCGCATATACCACGACTCGGTAGTAATGCAAATGCAAGTATTGATGAGCTAACTTTTGTGCTGCCACGGCCATAGGTGCTCACTGCGCGCCCCGTCAGACACGCGTTCCATCCCACCAGGCCTTGGGGGGCGACACATACGTTCGAACAGCCTCCTATTCTTGAGAAATACATTGCAGCATCCTCGTCAGAACCTGCGCCGCACCCGTTCCCCGACGCTTAGAAGCAGCAGTTCCATGGAAGCCGGTATATGACCTGGCGTCACCGTCTCCTCTTCCACACGCACGTACTTTAAGCCTCGCTCTCCTGGAGGCTTTTCCCGTTGTCCAACAATGAACCGGTTCAGGACCAGAAGGCGAGCCAAGGATGACTCCTTGGCTTCTGAGCCGTCGTCGATGCCGTCTTTCAAAGGCTTCAGAAGAGGGAAGAAGTCAACCGAGGAGGAGCCTAAGAAGGAGTTCGACCTGACCAGCGCACTTCCGTCCGATGATAACTTCCGCACGAGTCTCTTGATGACAAATCTCTCAGCGCGCTTCTCTATGCTCAGAGAGCAGGACGACCCGAACACCAAGATCGGCAAGGCCAGCGACGACAGCGTGCTCTATCCCAAGCGCCAATCTCGACTCGCCGATTTTGGTTTCACAACTGGGCATGGCGGCGGCGGCCTGTCTGACATTGCCGAGGTGGAGTCTATCAAGGCTCCGTTCTTGCGTGGTCAGGTAGATTCGTACATCTCAGACGACGCCGACTCTACCAGAGGCGGTATCATGAACCGCGGGAAACCAACCGAGGGCAACGTCTTGTTTGGCGGGAGACAGAAGATATACAAGATACCGGTTGGCGGCTCGTCATCTACCAAGGGCAACGGGTCTGGCGGGATGGCTGGTCGAGCGCTGTACGAGGATGACGTGGCCTTGTCCGCCTTCCAGCTCTGGAGACAGACAGAGAGAAACAGGCGGTCTACGGACTCGGACCGCAGGGACGCGACGGCCGATGGCACAGACGCGGAGGAAGCCGAAGCCTTGCGGGCGGAATCCCCTGTGCTCGCGGGTTACAATCGGAAACGAGAGACGTCGTCAACGACATCTTCGGCGTCGGCCATTGCTCGGTACTCTACTGCTGCAACTTCTGTGACCTCTCAGCCATCGAATTCGACGAGGGAGTCCCAGCCTGCGTCGACGGCTGCATCGTCGGCAAATTCCACGCCGGCTCTGGAGCGCAGCGTGACTCGGACCAGGCGTCTGTATGAGCAGGCTCTAGCACAGGACATGCACGAGCAGCAGTCGTCGGCGTTCTCTCGGATCGACACCTTCAGCCGCCCGCGTCCCCTGGGAAGCCGCACTCCAGACCTTGCCCAAGTGTCTCCTTCCCCGACGACGCTTGCATTCCATGAACGGTTCGGAGAAAGGCGGCCTATACTCACCAAGGCAAGCGCCCCGAACCTGAGGTCCTTGAGCCCCCCGGCAACCGCTTCATCGGCAAGCAGTACCTTGGACCTCAGCATGAAAGCGACACCACAGTCGGAGACCAAGATTGCCTTTGGGGGGTCGCCTCCTCTGAGTCCACCAATCAGTGAGACGGGCGACCAGGCCGTGCTGCCAATACAACCAAATGACCGTGGCAAGGCCACTGCCATGGGCGTGTTCCAAAAACCTGCCGAACCATACGACGAGTCCAAGTACGCCCAGAGACAGCTGCAGCTCCAGTCAGGCCGTGAGACTCCCAACTCGCGGGCAAGAGCCGAGTCGAGCGCTTCATATGCGACGACCTGGCGTTCCCGTTCCTCCTCATCGATGCAGAGACAACCGCTAGACGCAAAACTGGACTCCAGCAGACGCCTTCAGCCTACAGTCAAGGAAGAGTACGGCAACGACGGCACGTTCCTCGATGACTCACCCGAATCTCCCTCTTTTGGGCCCGGTGAAACATCAGCAACCCCTCGGGTGATTTTGCAGCGCCCCGCCGACAGAGATCATCCGGCCCTGAGAGAGTCACCTCTCCCACCGCCGCTCTTCGCGACAGAGATGATCGTGGGAGAGGCATCTGAGCTCCCGGAGACGTCTGGTTCGCAGGCTACAGCTTCTCGGAACACGTCTCCGCCAGACTCGCCCACTCTGGGGCCAACTTCGGGATTGAGCGGTCTAGTGCGCCACCACCTGCGGTCCGAGAGCAATGCCTCGTCCGTGTACGGTAACGCACCGCAGACGGCCGACCTCGACGATCGATTCCCTGCCGACCCACACAACTCCATCATGGACGGCTTTGGTGCCAAGTCCAACCCTTGGATCTCTTCTGAACAGGACGGTCACCTCTCGGTCGACGAAACGGAACCCGAGACGGACGAGTTTGCCAGCCAGCTGGCCGATGCGAGACGCCGCGTGCGTGAGCGGCTGACTTCATACGTCGAGACGGACAGTAGCCGCGAAGGTTCGCCGCATCGGCTATTGGAGCCGCCCAAGGACGCCATGGGGCCAATGCCGCAGGTCAATGCTCTGGGCATCGGACTGCTCAAGCCCAAATCGAGCCGAGGTTCGTTGGTAGATCGGTCCCGTAGCATGGGCGGAACGCAGTCCAAGGCGATGAAAATGCTCGGCATCGGCGCTGCCACCATGGCGACGTCGCCAAGCCCAAGCAAACAGAGCTTCGATGACAAGGATTCGCCGCGGCCGTCCGTGGAGAGAGAGGCCAGAGATGCAACTGTCCTGGACGGCAGAGCACACCGCTCCCAGGCCGGCGTTGACGCCGACTGGGAGGCGGACAGCCAGTCGCTCAGGGAAAAGGAGGACGAGAACGTACATCCTGGTCTAAGAGCGTTCAGGCAGGCGCGGAGGGAGTTGCAGCGGCGCAAGGAACTCGAGACTCTTGCAAGGCATCAGGCGTCACAGAAGACCGATGCCACGGATCACGAGCAATCGAGCTCGACGAGGCAGTCCCCGGCGAGGAAGAGGACGCCGAGTCGAGAACGGAAACCGCTACCAGTCCTCTACCAACAGCGGTCCTCCAGCGATAACTCGGGGTACCGGCGGGGCACCGGCTCTCATCCCTCCTCCAGGCAGACGTCAACCGAGCGAGATCGCAGCGGTTCTGAAGCCAGTAATGGTCGGTCCGACGGCCGTCCAGCGCGGCTCAGGAACAACTCAACTCCTTATGATGCCTTCCACCAGCAGCAGCAGCTGGAGTCGAACAAGGCGTCCCGTCACCCGACGCTGCGGTCCCCCGGTCTGCCTGGGACGGACATCCGGAGATCACCCATCATGCCACCCCAAGGTTATCCCGGATCCTCGACTTCTTCTGCCGCTCCCTCTCCCAAGTATCTTGACAGGTCGCACTCTTCTACGAACTTGACCGTCCAGGCCACTCGTCCCGGCTATGAGCTACATTCAGGCCAGCCTTCCCCTATCTCGCCTCTCGGCGACTCACTGGAACTGTCGGGGCCGTCGTTTGCGGCAGCCCCAGGATCGACGATGGCTTCACCCACAGCCACCGTGGCTCAAGCCAGGCGGCCTTCAGAGACACAGTCCCCCGCGTTCAGCACCACAACAAGCACCATGAATGACTCCCTAAAGAGGACTGTCAAAAAGCACGACATCTCCGAGCCGACTTTCATCATGTCAACCAGCCGGGTGCCCACAGTCAACCTGAATCAGGCTGCAACAACCGCGACAGGCTCCGTTGGCTCAGGTAGCCAAGGCAACACAGGCCGGACAGGCCTGACTGCCCCTCCAGTGCCTCCGATCAATCCTCTTCGGAAACGCGACGGATCTGGGACAAAGGATGTCAGTGATAATGTATACTCCCGCCCTGGGGAGCAAGGAAACGTCCTCTCCCAACCCACCACGTCGTCCGTCCCGGCTGCCGAAACGACGTCCGGTACCAAGGGGTTCGAGAGCACGGGACGAAGGCGCGGCGGCCCAGGGCTGGACCGCCTTGCGTCGGGAAGTAACGACGTCCAGAGCTCACCGTATTTCGCCCACGGCTCTAGGCAGCAGGGCCCCAGTGCCTTTGTCGCTGCTGGCCCTCCGGCCAGCAGAACAGTGCTCACACCAAGGATGAAGCCTTCCAACCCAGGTGTGCCTGGCGGCATGTTCTGACAGTCATCGTTCGGTCCTCTGGCCGTTGCAGTGATTCCATGTCTTCCTCTTATCCAGTTGCTTCTTGCCGCCGCCTATGTTGTTACTTAGCGACACTTCCTTTTTTTTTGTTTCTTTTTCAGCTCGAGGCGGGATCCTGGATGTTACACGAGCATACGAACTGAGATACCAACTGTATATTATATCGTCCTTCCCTGTCGAGCCTTGATGTTTCACTCTCAACCGTGAGGCTGGGGTTATCGGCACTTCTTTTTTCTGTCTTGTTCTACAAAGCGGGACAATATACCTTTAGGGCTGGCGACAAGGGGTGGGTTGACCTGGTTGCCCTCTCAGACAGGAGCTATCACCGCAAGGTTGTTGATTCGAAATGGATGTGTCCTGGTTGAGGCTTCAGCCTACAACAGTTCCGTCTGACCTACGACACTCGCGCGACGTGACCAACCTTGTGAACCATTCGCTTGACTTTTGGGAGTGACTTGTGAGACTCGGGCATAAGTGACATGCTCCAGTCTCTGCTCGTTCGCACGCAGGTGGGGCCACGGTCTGTCCCGTAGGTAGGTATGTCCCGCCGTTCGATCGGCTACAACGCTTCCGGCGGGCGGGCCGCCCTCCCCGTGCCCCGCATTGTGTCGCCGGTATTTCCTATCATAAAAGGCCACAGAAGTCGGACTCGGCGTACGGTTTGACCTCGTGCATCTCGCAGTGGTCTATGAGCCTCTGTAGGGAATACCAGCTATCAGAGCATGGCTTTTATACGCCCTTTCCAATTTGCCGATGCAGATGACGCAATGTACATTGTAAGTGAACAACAAGATCAGCGAGCGAGTCGAGTGACTTCGGTTTCTAACATTCTCCCGCTCCGGCCAAAGTGTCGAGCAACTCTGCCCCCGAACCTGGCGGCCTCACAGGCAGCATACAATATATCCCCCTACGTGTGGACTCTGCAATACACCCACCTCTCACCTCGGAACTGTTTTGTCCTGGACGATGGGCAGGGAAAGGCTGTCGGTTATGCCATAGGATGTCCCGATGTCTTTGCTTTCGCCGAAGCTTATCCTCGGTACGTGAGCGAGGTGCTCCAGAGCGAGCAAGGCCGTCGGGACGTGGCCGTGCCCGAACAACTCGATACCCTTGAACCTTGGTTGGTGCCCGTGTCCGGTGACAGCGCGGAAAAGAAGGTCAACGACCGGTGCATGGCTCAGTTGGCATACAACCCTCGGTGGCTCCTGCTCGAAGGCGTCCAAGGGAAGTCGGAATTGGTCAACGAATACAGGGCAACGATGCACATCGACATTGTGCCCGAATTCCAAGGGCAGGGATGGGGCCGGAAGCTTATAGAGAGCTTTGTCCAGAGTATCAAGTCCTCCGAGGCTGACCCCGGCCGTGGTATTCACATTGGCGTTTCCGGCGAAAACACCAAGGTAGTCCCATTCTACGAGAAGCTTCAATTCCGAGTCTATGATGGGGGTGAGAAGGAGGGCAATGTCTGGATGGTGCGGGATGTGTAATCAGCTTGAAGAGCTTGTCATGAAGCTCTTCGATTCCTACCTGCCGCAAACCGAATGTGTCATTGCACAGCTTTCCATCCCTCTCCAGAAGCACATTATAGGTCTCGTGATGCAAGGCCAGGAAGGATGTAGGAACGAACCTCCAAGTTGGAACCGCATGCCTATCAGTGCTGGATGGGTGCAACGCCCGCCCACACTTGGGGATTTTACGGTTCGCATTGTGCTGTTCTCCCGGCCAAAGGAAGGTATGTACAAAATACGTCGACATGAGAAACGTAGCGTTTGCTCCTGCTACAACTAGGTACGCCTATTTACCTAGCAAGACTCAGCTCCCGGATAATAGCAGCCGCCCTATTCACACTCTGTACGAGCTTCTCACCTACCCCAACAGGGCAACTTAGACTAATCAGCGTGCTAGACAGGCGAAACCCTCAACGTTAGTAACTCATTAGACAGGATAAACAAGAAGAAAAACTTACTGATCATCCCGAATCGTATACCTCAACCTTAAAGCACTCGGATCCAAAGGCGTCGTCACACTCTCCACCGAAGCATGGTTGATATTTGTCACAGCCGTGAAGTCCATCCCCCTCTTCAACAATGTATCATCAAATACCCCCGCCTTGGGCACGCCCGCAGGCCACTGCTGCTCCATGACGGTAAACAGCCTGTAGAATCCCTTTCCATCCTTGGCTTCGGTCACCCGCATGCTGATGTCCCGCGCTGCTTCGAGCATAAGTGCCCGCTTCTGCTGGGCAGAGAGGTTGTTGTTTTCTTCGCCAATGGCGGCAGCTGCTTCACAAAAGGCACGCACTGGCGCCGAGGCCAGCTGGACCATGTCGTGGCGGCCGGCGTGGAAATGGGCTAGCATCACGGGTTGCCAGTTTGGGACGACGCGGTGGTTGTAGTACAGGTAGAGGGCTAGCTGGCAGAGGAGGTCGTAGCCACCTTTGATGGGTACTTTGTTCTCGCCGAGGAGGTGCGCGCCGAGGGTGGGGAGGTTGTAGGAGATGAAATCGCGGGAGGCGCTAGCTTCGAGCCAACGCTCGCGGAGTGTGATGATGTGTTTGTGTAGACTTGAGGCGAGGATTAGGGGGATTTCCTGCGGCGAGGTGGATTGTGGCTGCCTTTTTGGGTTAGGGTCAGGGTTGTAGCCGGCGATGGCGTCACGCATGCGGTCGTATAGCGGGACGGGCGTCGTGCCGTCGATGTACGAGTGCTCGATGATGACGCCGGAATTACCGTTGGCTGTGATGACGAATTGGAGGGGCTTATCGTTCCAGCGGTTGAAGCCGTCACCTAGTTTGGACTGCTTAGCCTGGTCTGCGTAGGTGATGGGGGTGTTGTCGTCGAGATTGATGGCGAATGCGGCGTATTCGATGGCTTGGAAGTAGTGAACGTTGGCGGGACTGGCTTCCAGGAGGTCGTTACGGATCTAAAAGTGAAACGGTCTATTAGAAGTGCTCGGAGTGTAGGAGGGGTATAAGACTCACTCTTGCCCAGGAATCCCGATTGTCACTGGTCAAAATCCCCGCCCAGGTCCCTTGATCCTGAACTTGGTCCAGAACAGCCGTCATGGCGGATCTCACCGTGTCAAATGACGCAGGAACTTGTCCATCCTGCAAGGCGACACGGAAGACCCGACCGCGTCTGAAGACGACGCAGTAGTCACCCGCTCCTTTCTTCAATTCGTCCATGCCAATCTGAGGTCGACGGTAGGTGTTGAACAACCACTTTAGCGGAGCCTGACAGACGGGCGTATCCATGATGAACAAGGCCTCTATCGCTTTATTGTCGATGTCCTTCTTGAGCTGGAACGCTGTCACGGCAAGCAGGGCAGCCCGCTCGGCCTGCGAGTGCGGTACGGAGCTAGGGTGGTTGATGGCCATGAAGTTGGTGTACTGAAGAGCTTGTCGCATATGCAGATGGAAATCCTCGGCTACGTGTCTCGAGACCCAGTTGTCTACCTTCGGGTCACGGGCGTCCTTCTGAATGGCCATGTAGACTTTTTGGCCGGTGCTGTTGGGTGCCTTGAACTCTTGGACGGCCGTCCGGAGGTTCTCAACTTCGTCGTCGCTCAGGGCGAAGTGCGCGATGTTGTCTATGTGGCTTTGCATGGCGGCGCCCAGGTTCGGCACCGGCTGTCGGGCCTCGTTGGCAGGGAGGGCACAGCATTCGAGGCCACTGACGTCGTTGCCATTGGTTTCGATAGTTTGAGAGACAGCAGCGTGCTCGCTGGTTTCCGCTGGCTTGTCTGGACTTGACTCCGGGTTCTGCGCATGCTTTGTGAGGTTGGCAGGGAGGATCTTGGACCTGGATGCAAGGGTCTCGGCCAGGTGTGTGAAGCTCGGTGCACTAGTCAGCTCCGACGACTGGAGACTGACCTTGAAGGTGCGCACCATCCAGTTCTTCAGCTCGATCGATACAAGCGAGTCAAGGCCGAATGACGAGAGGGCCTGGTGAGAGCTGACATCGATGGCCTCAAGGTTGAGGAATGCGATGAACTTCTCTAGTGTAATCTCAGTGATCACCTTGACGGCCTCGTCATAAGTGGTGGCACTCCGTAGCAAGCCCTCAACGTCATGCTTCACATTAGAGCTTCCATAGTCATTCGAGTCTGATGCCTGCATTCGGGGAATCGTCCTGAACATGGCAGCCCAGACATAGTCTCCCGAGCCGATCTTCATAGATTGCCTATCGAAGCCCATGAGGGCGTGGAAGAATGGCCTGTTCAGCTTGATAGAAGGGTCCATGGCGAAGTCCATCAACTGCAGCAGTTCTCCGACGTCGAACAAGATGGATCCCTTGGCGACGAAGTCGCGGTTCTCGGCCTTCATCGCGACGATGGCTGAGGTCTCATCGACCAAAGGTAGATCCACCGAGACGTAGCGGGTTGGGTTGGTCCTGTCGTGGTGTGTCACGAAATAGTCTTGGAAGTTATTGGCGGCACTGTAGTTTGCTTGTCCTGGGTTGCCGAGCGTGCCGGCGAGAGATGCGAGAGTGACAAAGAAGTCCAGATCCAGGGAGCTGAAGGCTTTGTCAAGATTCCAGGTTCCAGAAACCTTGGGTCCGAGGACGGAAATCCATTCCTCTGGGGTCATTTTGACCAAGGGGCGGTCCTTCAACACCATACCAGCGTGGAGAATACCTCGAACCTGTGGCAAAGACTGTCGGCAATGCTCGGCCAGCTTCCGAACGCTCTGGTCGTCTGTGATATTGCACTGCAAGACGTGAAGTCTCGCTCCAAGCTTCTCAATCTCGTCCTCCCACGCAACTCGCTCCACGTCGCCGAGGTTCCTACGCGAGAGGGTCACAATGTGCCCGGCACCGCGTGCGGCCAGATGTTTCACCAGCATCCGACCAATGTCACCCAAACCACCTGCAATGATGTACGTGCCGTCCGACTTCAGCTGGACACTGGGTGGTGAAGGCAGGGCCGCCTGAACCATAGTTTCATCTCCAAAGTCCAGTACGACCTTGCCCAAATGCTTCCTCTCCGAAATCAGCCTAAAGGCCGACTCGAGACGATCGATGGGGAAGACGTTGAGCGGGTGGACTGGCTTGAGCACACCCTGTGAAAACAGATCGATAACCTTGTCCAGAACTTGGTAGTACACCTTGGGCCGCTCCTGAGAGATAATCACCAGAT
>Ga0209127_100105_pt1 | contig 36051 bp, 29 predicted proteins | sample LakSupMetagenome_FD_187469 | JGI IMG/M metagenome (GOLD analysis project Ga0209127, IMG submission 187469) | Freshwater microbial communities from Lake Superior, Canada - Sta WM archaea (SPAdes) (version 2) | ecosystem: Environmental > Aquatic > Freshwater > Lake | place: Lake Superior, Canada... | reverse complement strand
TTGGCGGCGATGGCGGCCTGCTGGGTGGCGTGCTTGGCGATGACGGCCTGGTCGGCGGTCTGCTGGGTGGCGACGGTGGCCTGCTGGGCGGCGTCCTTGGCGGCGATGGCGGCCTGCTGGGTGGCGTCCTTGGCGAAGACGGCCTGGTCGGCGGCCTGCTGGGCGGCCTGGTTCCGGGCGGCGGCACAGGCAGCGGCGACGGCCTTGTCACCACAGTGCAGGACACCGTTGGCGACCTGCTCGGCGGCACGGCCGGCGCCCCTGTGGGCCAGGTGCTGGACGCGCTGATCAACCCCGACACCGGCGCACTGTCCGTGGTCACGAGCCTGGTGGAAGGGGTGACCCAGGTCAACGGTGGTCCGCTGGGTGTGGTGACGGACCTGGCCAACGGCCTGACGCAGGTCCCGGGCCAGGCACTGCAGCCGGTGATCGGCACCGTCAACGGCGTGCTGGCCGGCCTGACGGGCGGCGATGGCTTGCTGGGTGGCGTGGTCGGCGGTGACGGCGGCCTGCTGGGTGGCCTCACGGGCGGACTGACGGGCGGCCTTGGTGGCGGCTCCGGCCTGGTCGGCGGCCTGCTCGATACGGTGGTCGGCGACAACGGCATCGTTGGCGGACTGCTGGGCGGCGACGGCGGCCTGCTGGGCGGCCTCACTGGCGGACTGACGGGCGGCTCCGGCCTGGTCGGCGGCCTGCTCGACACGGTGGTGGGCGACAACGGCATCGTTGGCGGACTGCTGGGCGGTGACGGCGGCCTGCTGGGTGGCCTCACGGGCGGCCTCACTGGCGGATCGGGCCTGGTCGGTGGCCTGCTGAACACCGTTACGGGCGACAACGGCATCGTCGGCGGGGTGCTCAACACCGTGGCCGGTGACAACGGCGTCGTCAGCGGCGTCGTCAGCGGCGTGCTGGACACGGTGGCAGGCAACAACGGCATCGTCAGCGGCGTGCTCGACACCGTGGCCGGTGGCAGCGGCATCGTCAGCGGCGTGGTCAACACCGTGGCGGGCGACAACGGTGTCGTCAGCGGGCTGGTCAACACCGTGGCCGGCGACAACGGCATCGTCAGCGGTGTCGTCAATACAGTGGCCGGTGGCAGCGGCATCGTCAGCGGCGTGGTCAACACCGTGGCGGGCGACAACGGTGTCGTCAGCGGACTGGTCAACACCGTGGCCGGCGACAACGGAATCGTCAGCGGCGTGGTCAACACGGTGGCCGGCAACAACGGCATCGTCAGCGGCCTGCTGGGTGGCGGCAGCAGCGGCGGCGGCCTGCTGGGCGGGCTGCTGGGGGGATCGTCCGGCGGCGGGCTGCTCGGTGGCCTGCTGGGTGGCACATCGCACGCGGCAGCGGCCTCGGTCGCCGAGCTGGATCCGATTGCCACCTCCATCAGCAGCCATGCCAGCAGCACGGCCGATGCAGCAGCCAGCGTGCTGACGCAGCAACTGCACCACAACACCCTGCTCTGAGCGGCCGCGGCGCCTGCGGGCGCCGCATCCATCCCCTGCGCCGCCGCCCCACGGTGGCGGCGCACGTCCCAGGAGATCCTCCATGTCACACACTTTCAGGCTGTGCACCATCGTGCTGCTGGCCGCAGGGCTGGCCGCCTGCGGATCCACCGCCACCACCAGCACGCAGCGTTCCGAGCACCACTACGCCTTCGGCAAGGCCCCGGCACCAGCGCCGGCAAGCTCCGGCGTCGCGCCCGTGGTGGCCACCACGCAGGCCGACCAGCGCGGGCCCGCCAACGTCGCCCACATCGTCTACTTCGACTTCGACGCCTACACCATCCGCAACAGCGACCGGGCCATCGTGGAAAGCCATGCGCAGTGGCTGCGCAGCAATCCCGGGCGCTCGGTGATGCTGCGCGGCCATACGGACAGGCGCGGCGGCATCGAATACAACCTGGCGCTCGGCCAAAAGCGTGCCGACGCGGTGCGCAACAGCCTGCAGCTGCTGGGGGTGAACCCGGCCCGCGTGGAGTCCGTCAGCTACGGCAAGGAGCGGCTGGCCGACGAAGGCACGAGCGAAGAAGCCCACCAGCGCAACCGGCGCGTGGAATTCGACTACCGCTGAGCCGCCGCGCTCCGCATCCGCCTGCCGCCGGGCCGCCATGAAGGAACAGATCCGCACGCGGTCGGTGCACCGCAGCCCGGCGTCCCGTCCCCACGGGAAGAGCAGCCTCCCAATGACCCTGACCGAGGCCGAGAGCATGTTGTCGCAGCAATTGGCAAATGGCCTGGAGTACCTGGCACGGCACATGGTGCTGCTGCCCGAACCCTACCCCGGCTGCATTCTTTTCTTCACGGTGTCGGCCGAGAACAAGGTTGCCTCCGTCTTCCACGTGCGCGCCACCACGCTGGAGGCTGCCTGGCGCGAGGGTGCGACACGCGTGCGCCAATGGGCCTGGGCCCGCAAGCGTGACGAGGTCGATCTGCGCATCGACTGGGCGCAGGACATCACGCCCCTGAAGGCGGACAGTCCGCTGCCGGACTGCAGCGCCTGGACCCAGGCGCCCATGCGCTCCCTGGCCCTGGCAGATGCCGGTCTGGAGCGTGCGCAGCTGCTGCAGCCCCTGCTGCCAGATCCGCACCCGCTGGGCAGTGAAACAGGCAGCGCCCAACGGCCCCTACACCCGCCCTGCCTGCTGCTGCACCTGCGCGGCATCTATATCAGCGGGGAGCAGCCCGCCCTGGCCGTGCCGCGCACCGACCCGCCGGAGCAGCGCCTTTGGCCCCACCTCGTGCCCGTGCACGCTGCGCTGCAGCAACTGCTGGCGCAGCAGGGCAAGGACGGAAGCTGGCCCGGTTGCGGGGATGTCTGCGACCACCTGGGCGTGACCTACGCCCTGCTGCAGGCCCAGCGCCATGCGGGCAGCGCCGCGCTGGCGCAGGCCATTGCGCTGGCCGTGGACCATGTGGAGCAACGGCTGCAGCCATTGCCCGGCGACTGCCTGCCCAGCGCGCTGGCCATGCTGGTGCTGGCCCGCCACCTGCGCAACAGCTTTGTCCTGGGGCCGGGAGCCGACAGCCAGGCCCGCGCCCGCATTCCGGCGCTGATGGACCCGCTGGCGGAAAGCCTGCTGTCCATGGCTGCCGCTTCGGCCAGCACCACCAAGGCTGCCTCCGATGCCGCCAATGCCGCTGAAGCCGGCACACCCCGCTCCGGCCAGCCCATGCTGACCTGGGCCGAGCTGGCCATGCATGTCTATGCAAGCTCGCGCCCTCCCACCAGCGACAGCCCCACGCTGCGCGCGGCACGCAGCGCCCTGCCCGACACGGCGGCCCTGCCTGCCGCCTTCCTGCAGGCCGCGCTGCCGCAGCTGCTGGGCATGGATGGCGGCAATGACGGCAATGACGGCAATGGCGACGATGGCGAAAGTGTCGAGAAGGCAGGCGCCCCCTGTGCACGCTGGATAGGCATTGCCCTGGTCGAGAGCCTGCAGCTCGACGCAGGCCTGGAGCCGCAGCCCACCGACCTGCTGCGCCAATGGCAGATCAGCCTGCAGCGCCATCTGCAAGGCATGGCCCAGCGCGCCATCTGGCCTGAGCAGGCGCTGTACCTGCCGCCCGCCCGGCGCCGCCATGCAGCCTTTACCGATGCAAGCCTGCGCCAAGTGCTGCAGTCCCCGCGCGAAATCGCCTGGCTGCTGGCATCCAGCCTGGCAGGCCTGGAACTGCTGGACGCTCTGACCCAGGCACTGCGCGCGGCCACCAGCCATGCCGCGGCCGAATCCGGGGAAGACGCACTGCCTGCGCAGGCAGGCCACGGCTTGAGCGCGGGTGACAGCCCCGCCAAAGCTTCCCCGCCCTCGCCATCACTCTCCCTCGCGTCGCGGGCCGATGAGACTGCGGGCCAGCCGGCTTTCCCGCCCACAGCGGGCTCCATGTACCCGTCCATGTCCTGGGACAGAGCTTCCCTGGCCGAACTGATGAACGGGCGCTGGCTGGATGCAACGACAGAGCCCGGCACAGATCCCAGCACAGATAGCGGCACAGATAGCGGCACAGATAGCGGCACCGGCTGCGCGGGATTGGATGCCAGCCGCCTGCACCACCAGCCCGGCGCCGCCGTGCTGGTGCGGCGTGCGGGCATGGCCCTGGGCGTGCAGGCTGCGGCCCTGCCCACGCTGCGCGCCTCGGCGCTGATCAGCAGCAGCCCGCAGGGCCTGCTGGACCACGGCGTGCCGGTGCTGCATGTGCCGGATATGGAAGAGGGCCTGCGCAATCTGGCGCAGGCGGCCCGCCGCCGCATCCAGTCGCCCGTGGTCGCCGTCAGCGGCTGCGTGGGCAAGACCTCCACCCTGGGCATGATGCGCCAGTGCCTGCAGGACGGGGGGGACGCGCGTGGCGATGCCCTGCTGTCCCAGGGCACGGCGCTGCAGATGATCAATTGGAGCGAGGCCTCGCCCTGCGCCCTGCTGGAGCTGCCATTGCAGGCACTGCGCGGCGACCTGCCGCTGATTGACCCAGATATTCTGGTTATTACTAATCTTTCAATAAATAACACCCCCCATTCAGGGGAGTCCGAGCCCTCCGGACAGGCCGGTCTGTCCGGCGAAAGAAAATACGAAGCATTGCAGGAAGTGCTTGAAGCCATGCAGCACATGCACAAAGGCAGTGCGCTGGTGACCGATCAAGACATAGGTGAAAACCCCAGTGTTATTGAGCATGCGAAACGCATGGGACTGCGCCTGATCACGTTTGGCCCCCATTGCAATGCACAAGTCCGTGAAATGGGGTTTCACAATGGAAATCTGCAAATAGGCATGGGCAGCCTGCGCCTGGGCATTTCCCTGCAATCCGACGGCCACCACATGGCACTCAATGCGCAGGCGGCCCTGGCGGCCCTGCATGCATTGGGCTATGCGCCCGCACAAGTGCAGGCTTCCCTGGCCCATTGGCAGCCCATGATCGGAGCTGGGCAGCCGCAGCTCCTGCCCAGTGGAATCTGCCTGTTGGACCACAGCCTGAGCAACCACTTACTGTCCATGACGGCTGCATTTTCCCAGCTGCAGTCGGTCGCTCCCCATGTGAGCAGAAGGCTGATCGTGCTGGCGGGCATACAGCCCGGCCAGGCCAGCATCGACGCTGCGCAGCTGGCCCTGGAGCCGCTGGTGCGGGATGCCCAGGCCCGGCGCGTGCTGCTGTACGGGGAGCCGCTCAGGCCGCTGGCGGCAGCCTTGGGCGATCTTTTGCACGTCAATTGGTATGACGATCTGAATCAGCTGATTTGCTCGCTGCTGAGAACAACCCATAAAGGCGATACGGTTTTGTTGGCCGGCCGCGCCACAACCAATCTTGCCCTGGCGGCCGACGCCATACGGGATAGTTTCAGTGGCCACGGGGGCCATTTAATAGCGTCTATTCAGGCTCCCTGCTTTGATCCACATCAAAAACAAATGAACATGCATTCTTGATTGAATAAAACTTATAGAGGGCTGTATATAACTCGCTACAGTGTTTGTGAAACGAGTACCTTTACATTTTGTAAAGATGCTTACTAAGCCCATCAGAACATGATCCGATACCTTCTTCCCCGTCAGTTGGCCAAGGCCACGGCGATGCCGTCGGGAACGGAGACGGTGGGGGCTTTTGCATCTGCCATCGCCGAGTCCTTCGACCGGGCTGCGCACCAGCTGCGCCGGGCTGGCTGGCTGTCGCTGCCCATCAGCCTGCTGGGACTGCTGCCGTCCATCTTCCTGCTGCAGGTCTACAACCGCGTCATTGCGCGTGGCGGCACTGCCACCCTCACGGCCATGGTGGCGGGCGTGCTGTTCTTCCTGGGCATGGAATGGTGGCTGCGGCGCAGGCGCGCCCGCGCCCTGCGCGAAGCCGGCGCCATCATCGACCGCGACGTGTCCCAGGCGCTGATGCACTCCATGCTGCGCCACCCGCTGGCCGCGCTGGAGCAGCGCTCCTCCAGCCAGTGGCTGCAGCTGTTCCGCGACGTGAGCGCCATGCGCTCGGGCATGTCCGGGGGCCTGGCGACCTCGCTGCTGGACCTGCCCATGGCCCTGCTGGCCCTGGTCGTCATCGGCATCATTGCCTGGCCCGTGCTGCCGGTGATTCTGGTGGCCATGCTCATCATGGGCGTGCTGGCCTGGTGGTGGGCCGACGAGGTGCGCAGCGGGCGCGTGGAGGAAATCGCCCAGGCCCGCATGCTGGACCGGGGCACGGCCGAGATCTGCAATGCCCGCGCCACGCTCAAGGTGCTGGGCTACGACGCCGCCGCACGCCAGAACTGGCAAAGCGGCTATGACCGCTGGCTGGCCGAGAGCTTTGGCAAGAACGGCGAGATGGAGAACGCACGCGAGGCCAGCACCGTGCTGCTGACGCTGTTCTCCATTGCCGTGATCACCGTGGGCGCCATTGCCATCAATGCGCAGTGGATGAGCATCGGCAGCCTGATGGCCGTGAACCTGCTGTCGGGCAAGGCGCTGGGCCCCATCTCGCAACTGGCCAGCAATTGGCGCTCGCTGGCCCATGCCAACGAGGCCGCACGCCGCCTGCAGGCCGTGCTGGAGGAACCCGTCGAGGCCATGACCGACACCGTGGACCTGCCCCGGCCCCAGGGCCGGCTGCGCCTGGACCAGGCAAGCTTCCACTACCCGGGCGGCCATGTGGCGCTGGAACAGGCATCGCTGGAGATCGGCCCCGGCGGGCTGCACGCCATCGTGGGGCGCAACGGCGCCGGCAAGTCCACCCTGGCCAAGCTGCTGGCCGGCCTCTACCAGCCCACGCAGGGGCGCATCTTCATCGATGAATACGACATGGCCCAGTTCCCGCGCGCCGAGCTGGGCCGCTGGATAGGCTGCCTGGCCCAGCAGGTGTACTGGTTCAGCGGCCCCATCGTGGACGGGCTGCGCATGGTCAACCCCGATGCCGACGACCACAAGATCGTGACCGCCTGCCAGATCTCGGGTGCGCACGGCTTCATCAGCCGCCTGCCCCAGGGCTACCAGACCGTGCTGGGCGAAGGCGGCGCGGGCCTGTCGGCCGGCGAGCTGCGCAAGCTGGCCCTGGCCCAGCTGTTCCTGCGCAACCCTTCGGTGCTGATCCTGGACGAGCCCAGCAACGACCTGGACTTCGAGAGCGAAACCGCGCTGCTGCAGACGCTGCGGCAGATTGCGCTCAAGCACACGGTCATCGTCGTCACGCACTCGCTGCGCGTGGCCTCCATGGCCCAGCATCTCTACCATGTTCGCGGCGACGGCGGCATCGAGCATGGCTCGCCCCAGCTGCTGCTGCCCCAGCTGTTCGGCACGGCGCGCGAGCCTGCGGCTTCCGCAGCACCCGCAGCGTCCGCAGCCCCCGCAACGCCGGCCGACCCGGCCCCGCATGCCGATCACCCCGCCGTGGCGCAGGAGCTTGCCTCATGAGGGCCGGGCGCTACGACGACCTCCCCCTGGTGCTGCGCCAGTCGAGCGAAGCGCAGGCAGCCGTGCACGGCCAGCCGCCTGCGGACGCGTCCGGCGCAACGCCCCCCAGCCCTGGCCGGACCGCCCTGGCGCGGGGCAAGTGGCTGCTCGTCATCCCCGTCGCCGCCCTGGTGGTCACCGGCCTGTTCTACCCGGTGGAGAACGTGGTGGTCGCCAGCGGCCAGGTCATCCCTTCCGACCGCGTGCAGACCGTGCAGCATCTGGAAGGCGGCATCGTCACCGCCGTCCATGTGCGCGAAGGCCAGGCCGTGACCCAAGGCCAGCCGCTGCTGGAAATCGACCTGGGCAGCAACAGCCTCAACCTCGAACAGCTCACCGCCCGCATGGCCACGGCCCAGGCCGTCAAGGCCCGTCTGGGCGCGGAAAGCCAGGGCCGGCCGCTGCAGCGCACCGCCTTCCCCGCCGACCTGGACGCGCAGGTGGTCCAGGCCGAACTGGGCGCCTTCTCGGCACGCGCGCTGGAGCACCAGGGCAGCCTTGCCGCAGCCCAGGCCCAGCTGCAGCAGGCGCGCGGCGACGTGGCCCAGGTGCAGGCGCGCATCGAGGGGCTGGAGACCAATCTGCGCCTGCACCAGCAGGAGGCCTCCATTGCCGGCCAGCTTGCCTCCGAGCAGCTGATAGGCCAGCTGGAAGTGCTGGACAAGCAGCGGGCGCTGGAGCAGGTGCGGGCCGAGCTGGCTGCCTCGCGCCAGACGCTTTTCAGCAACCGCGCCAAGATCGAACAGGCCCAGGCCAAGCTGCAGGAGACCCAGGGCGCCTTCCGCCGCCGCGCCTCCGACGAGCTGGCCCAGACCGAACGCGAGCTGGCCAGCCTCAATGAAGACCTGGTGCGCGCCCGCACCCAGCGCACGCGCACGGCCGTGCTGGCGCCCACCAGCGGCTTCGTCAAGGGCCTGCGCAGCTCGGGCGCAGGCTGGGTGGTCAAGCCCGGCGAGCCCATCCTCGAAATCGTTCCGGACAAGGACGAAGTCATCGTCGAGGCGCGCCTGAGCCCCGCCGACCGTGGCTATGTGCGCCCCGGCCAGGCCACCCGGGTGAAGATCTCGGCCTACGACTTCCTGCGCTACGGCTCGGTGCCCGGCCAGGTCACCCTTGTGGCGGCCGATGCCGACCGCGATCCCAACCTGGCCGACTCGCCCTCGTACTTCCGCATCCAGGCCAGCCTGGAGCAGCCCTGGGTGGGCCGCACCGACAACCGCATCACCACCGGCATGCAGGCCGAACTCGACCTGCTGCTGGGCCACGAACCCTTTATCTGGTATTTGCTGCGGCCCGTGCTGCGCATCCAGAGCGAAGCCTTCCGGGAGCCCTGATGCCAGGCCGCCCGACCTCCCCTTCCATGGGCTGGCACGCCCGCTGCCACGCCCGGCTGCGCCAGCTGCTGGCCGCTGCCTGCTGCCTGTCCGCACTGCAGGCGCTGCAGGCCGCTGCCGCGCCCGTGGCTGCGGCGGACAGGGACCTTGATACGGACATCGGCATGGTTGCCGCAGCCGCACCCGCACCCGCATCCACATCCGCAAACACGGCCGCAGCCGCACCGGACCCCGTGGTCCTGCGCCTGGCCCAGCACCTCACGCCCGGCACCCTGGCCAGCGACGGCGGGCAGCGCCGCCTGCTCGATGCGCTCTACGCCCTGATCGACGAATACCCCGACGTGCGCAAGGCGCGCGCCGCGCTGGAATCGGCCGGGCATGACGTGAACACCGCGCGCGGCGCGCGCTGGCCCACCTTCAAGGTCGGCACCAACACGGGCGATGCCAAGCTGCGCCGGGGCCGCGAGTCGTACACCGCCGTCAACGCCGAAGTGCGCATGGCCCTGCTGGACGGCGGCGCCATCGGCGCGGGCATCCGCTCGGCCGAATCGCAGGAGGCGGCCCAGGGCAGCGTGCTCTACGGCACGCGCCAGAACGTGCTGCTGGAGGCGCTGACCGCCCTGCTGGAGTTGCACCGCTTCGAGGACAAGGCGCGCGTGGCGGCCGAGTCGGCGCGCATCATCGGCCAGCTCGCGCGCATCGAGGAGCGCCGCGCCGAACTGGGCGCCGTGGGCCGCAACGACCTGCGCCAGGCCGCCTCGCGCCAGGCCGGCGCCCTGGCCCAGCAGCATGCGCTGGAGTCGCAGCGCATGGATGCGCAGGCCCGCTTCACGCGCTACTTCGGCTTCACGCCCCAGCCCGGCTGGCTGCCCCAGCTCAACGTGCCCGTGCAATGGATGCCGGCCAACGAGGACTCGGCCCTGCAGGCCTCCGAAACCGTCAGCCCCGAGCTGCAGGAGATGGAGCAGCAGATCGAGAAGGCCCGCGCCGAAGTGGACCGCAGCAAGTCCCAGCGCTTTCCCACGCTGGCCGCCGTGGTGGCCCACACGCGCGACCCCAGCGGTGTGCTCTATGCCGAGGGCACGCGCTACGGCGTGGAGCTGAGCTGGAACTTCGGCAACGGCTTCGAGCTGCGCGACCGCATCCTCAAGGCCATCAACGAACTGCAGGCCCAGGAAGCGCAGCAGGAAACCGTGCGCCGCCAGGTGCGCGAAACCGCCTCCGCCGCCTGGGGACGCACCCAGTCCGGCCGCCAGCGCGAAAGCCAGCTGGCCGACGCCGTGCGCGAGGCGCGCGCCGCCTTCGAGGGGCGCCGCCGCCTGCTCGAAGTCGGGCGCGGCAGCCTGGCCCAGGTGCTGGACGCCCAGCTGGACATGCAGCGCCTGCTGCTGGACGAGGCCGACGCCATCTACGACCAGCGCATCAACGAACTGCGCCTGGCACGCACCACCGGCCGCCTGCTGCCCCAGGACCCGCCCGACCATTGGCTGAACGCGCTGTTCACCCCGCAAAAACCGATTCCGGCAGGTGGTGGTGCGCCAGGCACTGCCCCAATGGACGAGCCCGGGAACGCGCCCGGCCCTGCGCCCTCGCGCATCCGCCCCGAACCCCAGGACGCTGCCGTGGCCACCCTGTCCGCCAGCGCCATGCCCCAACGAATACAGCTGCGCCTTGAGCAGCAGTTGCGCCCCGTTTCAGACGCTTTTCCAACCACCGCCTCGCGACAGCAGTGGTGAAGTGAGAAGCGGCAGGTGAGGTTTCCCGTGCAGCGGCCGGCTTCTGCCCATCGCCAGCCGCCGCCATCGACAACGATGGGCTTTTGCAACCGAAAGGACGATGCCATGACCGACATCATCAAGAACTTCTGGAAAGACGAAGAAGGCGCCACCGCCATCGAGTACGGCTTGATCGCCGGCCTCATCGCCGTGGGGATCGTGGTGGGCGCCACCGCGCTCGGCACCAACCTGAATGGACTGTTCACCCGGATCGCCACCAAGCTCACCGGCTTCGTTCCCTGAGCGCCGGCTCCGGCGCGATCTGGCCGGGCTCGGGCGGAGCTTGCCTCCGCCCCCGGCGCCAAGGCATTTTGCAAACCGAAAGGACCATGCCATGACCGAAATGATCAAGAACTTCTGGAAAGACGAGGAAGGCGCCACCGCCATCGAATATGGGCTGATCGCCGGCCTGATTGCCGTGGGCATCGTCGTGGGCGCCACCGCGCTGGGCACCGATCTGAACGGACTGTTCAACCGGCTTGCCACCAAGCTCAACGGACTTGCCCCCTGAAGATGGAGCGGACCTCGCTATGGCTGTGCGTCTGCATCACATGGCTCGCAACGATTGCGGTCATGGATCTGCGCATCCGGCGCGTGCGCAACTGGATGGTGCTGCTCGGCCTGGCCACAGGCGCGGCGGCGCTGGCCAGTGGGGCGCAGCCGTTCCAGGTCTCGGCCTGGAACGCGCTGGCCGGACTGCTGGCGGGGTTTGTCGTGCTGCTTCCTTTCTATGCACTGCGCTGGATGGGAGCGGGCGACGTCAAGTTCGGCGCGGTCGCAGGGCTGTGGTTCGGGCTGAGCTTCGACCTGCTGCTGATCTGGACTGGCGGCAGCCTGCTGGCCGGCCTGCACGGCCTTCTGGTGCTGTCATTGCGCCACCTGAGCCACAGCCCCACCAGCCTGTGGCTGCAGGCCCGGCTGCCCCTGGCCTGGGCGGCCCGCCTGGCACCGCTGGGCGCTGCGTCTCAGCCCGCAGGCGCCACCGATGGACCGCGCCAGCCCCAGCGCTCCATTCCCTATGCCGGCTACATGGCCATTGCGGCCATCGCCCTGGCCTGGCGCCACAGCCAGCCGCTTGCCTGAACGGGAGATGCCCATGCCGATCGCTTTCCCCTCGCCACGCACCACATGGCCCGGCCCCGCCGCAAGCCGCCGCTGTGCGCTATCCGGACGCTTTCCTGCCCTGGCGGACCCTCTGCGCCATGGCAGGAAAGCGCCAGGGCAGCCCCCATGCCTGAACACCGTCGCCACCCACTTGCACCAGGAGCCCCAGCCATGAACCTCACCAAGATTCTTGCCGGACTGCTGGTGGGGCTGGCCATCGTGCTCGCAGGCCTTGCCTGGCTGCTGGGCAGCCAGCCCGCACGCCCCGTGGCCCAGCCCTCACCGGCCGCCTCGGCGCAGCCGGCCCCAGATCCCGTGCCGCAGCATGCCGTCGTGGTCGTGGCCCAGGCCATTGCCGCAGGCCAGCGCATCGGCAGCGAGGATGTGAAGCTGGCCCAGTTGCCCGCCCCCGTACCCGGCAGCTTTGCCGCGACCGACGACGTGCTGGGCCGCACCACGCTGATGGCGCTCACCCCGGGCACCCCGCTGTTCGAGCAGCAACTGCTCAGCGGCCTGGCCCTGCAGCTGGAGCCGGGACAGCGCGCCCTGGCGATCGCCATCCGGGAGCAGATGGCCGCGGGCCACCATGTGCGCCCCGGCGACTTCGTGGATGTCTACTTCACGCTGGACGGCAAGTCCGACCAGGCCCCCGTGGACGCGCAGACCCGGCTGCTGCTGGCGCGCAGCCGCGTGCTGGCCTACGGCTCCGGCAGCGTGGAACGCCCGCCCATGCCGGCCGTCCAGCGCCAGGCGCAGCAGGACAAGGAATCGGCAGGCTCGTCGCTGCGCCGCGCCAGCGCTGCGGATCAGACCGGCCAGCGCCCTGAGAACGTGCAATCGGCCGTGCTGGCCGTGCCGCTGGACGATGTGGAGCGCCTCACCCTGGCCGAGAAATTCGGCCAGCTCACCCTGGCGCTGCGCAACCCGGACGACCTGTCCGTGCCCGATCCCAAGCTCTTCGCCGCCCTGCCCAGCGCACTGCAGCCGGTGGCGGGCCGCCTCAGGAAAGACCAGGCACTGGAAGGTGCCGACCGCGCCTTCGCCGGCCTGCGCATGCAGGACCTGGCCACCGGCGCCGACGCCAAGAACATCCGCAAGCCTGCCGCCCAGCCCATGACGGCCTTCGCACCCGCCATGCGGCCGCCGCCGCAGCGGGCCCCACGCGAACGCACCGTGGAGCTGCACAACGGAGCCGCGGTGCAGATGGTGAACTACTGAAAACACACAACAAGAGGGAGATGCCATGAAGTGCAAGAACATCTCGACGGCCGGAGCAACCCCGCTGCAGCGCGCGGTCTGGACACTGTGCGGCAGCATGGCCTTGCTGGCATTGCCGCCAGCGGTGTCGGCGCCTGCGGACACCGCTGCCGTCCAAGGCATGCACAACCCCGGTGCCGGGGACATGCGCTCTGGCGACTCCCTGCAGCTGGTGGCCGGACGCCAGCACCTGATGCCGCTGGCCAGTACTCCGGGCCGCATCGCCGTGGGCGACCCCAATGTGCTGGACGTGAAACTGCTGCGCGCCACGCCGGGCTCCGGCGCCAGTGCCGGCTCCGGCTCCAGCGGAACCGAGCTGCTGCTCACGCCCAAGGCCCAGGGCAGCACCACGTTGGTGGTGTGGCCCCAGAAAGGTGGCGCACCCCAGCGCTGGGAGGTCCAGGTCCGCGGCCAGCACCTGCTGCTGGAAAAGCGCCTGACCTCGGTTCCAGAACATGCCCAGGCCGTGGCCGAACTGCGCCAGTACGCGCCCGCCCAGACGCTGCTGGTGGACAACTCGCAGATCGACGTCAAGAGCAACACCGTCCAGGTGGACGTGCAGGTGGTGGAGTTCAAGAAATCCGCGATGAAGCGCATCGGCGTCAACATCTACAGCGGCGGGCGCAACAACCAGGGCTTCAGCTTCGGCAGCTTCAGCCCCGGCGTGGTGGGCAGCATCAGCACCAATACCAACGGCACGGGGACAGGGACGGGAACGGGCAATACCGGCTCGGGCGGCACGGGAGGCACCGGCTCGGGCGGCGTGTCCAACAACACCTCGTCGGCCATTGCCAGTGCCATGAGCCTGGTGATGACCTTCGGCAAGGCCTTCAGCGGCGCCGGCATCGTCACGCAGCTGAGCATCCTCGAAGGCAACGGCATGGCGCGCGTGCTGGCCCGGCCTACCCTGCTGGCCCAGACCGGCCAGAACGCCAGCTTCCTGGCCGGCGGCGAGCTGCCGATCCCGGTGCCCGCGCGCGACGGCAACATCGCCATCCAGTACAAGGAATTCGGCATCAAGCTGCAGCTGACGCCCACCATCCTGTCGGACGATCGCATCGCCCTGAAGGTCTCGCCCGAGGCCAGCGACCTGGACTTCAACAGCGGCGTGACCATCAGCGGCGTCACCGTGCCCGCCATCCGCACGCGCCGCGCCGACACCTCGGTGGAGCTGGCCGATGGTGAGAGCTTCGTCATCGGCGGGCTGGTCAGCCGTGCCACCACCTCCAACGTCAGCAAGGTGCCGGTGCTGGGCGATCTGCCCATCCTGGGCACCTTCTTCAAGAACCTCAACTACACGCAGGAAGAGTCCGAGCTGGTGATCATCGTCACCCCGCGCCTGGTCCACCCGCTTCCCGCCAGCACCAATCTCGAAGCCCTGCTGCCCGGTGCGCAATCCGAGCAGCGCAACGCCGGCAAGGTCTGGCTGCCCTACCTCGCCGGCGGAATGAGCACCCAGACCGCCGTACCCGGTTTCTCGTACTGACGACATGACAAGCAAGCCCACCGCAACCGATTCGCCTGTGGACGCCACAGGCTCGCCGGCCATCGGCTCACCCACCTCGCTGGAGACCCTGCTGGGGCTGCGTTCCTCGGCCTCGCTGGCCGGCAAGCCGCAGCCCGGCACCGATGCGCTCGCGCAGGAAAAATCACCGCTTGCGCAGGACAGATCACCGCTTGCACAGGACAAGTCACCACTGGACAGGATGCCCGCGCCCGCCGCGCCCCGCCCGACGCCGCAGCCGCTCGACAACGACCTGCAGGTGGAGCTGCTCTTCATCCACGCAGGCACCCCCGAAAGCTCGCTGGCCCAGGCCTGGCTGCAGCACATGCTGGACGGCGCACGGCTGCATGTGGCGCGGTTCCAGGACAACGTCACCGAGCAGGTGCAGCGCTACATGCCGCATGCCGTGCTCGTGCATTTCGACCCGCTGTCCACCGACGAGGCGGCCCACCTGGCCTCCCAGCTGCACATCTCCCACCCCCACCTGCCCTGCCTGGCCGTGGGCCGCACCAAGTACCCGCAGTGCATGCTGGCCGCGCTGCGCGCCGGGGTGCAGGACTTCCTCGACGTGGACGGCCCCGTGCAGGCCGCGCACCAGACGGTGATCGATCTGATCAAGCGCGTGCCCCCGTCGGCCTCGGGCATGCCCAACGCGCCGCTGACCGCCATCATGTCGGCGCGCGCCGGCCTGGGCAGCAGCCTCATGGCATCGCACCTGGCCTGGTACCTGCAAAAGCGCCTGCATGGCACGACGGCAGTGCCGGGCAAGGACGCCACGCCCCGCGAGATCAGCAACGAGACGCTGGACGGCCTGCTCATCGACCTGGGCTTTCCCAGCGGCGACTGCGGGCTGTACCTGGGCACGCTGGGCGACTTCGACTTCATCGAGGCCGTCAACAACCTGCGCCGCTTCGACCGGCGCCTGGCATCGACGGGACTGGCCCGCCATGAAAGCGGCCTGCGCCTGCTCACGCTGCCGCGCCAGCCCGCCCGACTGCGCGACGTCTCCTATGCCGATGCCGACGCGCTGCTGCTGCGCCTGCGCCAGTACTTCCGCCACATCGTGGCCGACCTGGGGGCCGTCGTGCCCACGCAGCTGGCCATGCGCGTGGCGCTGCGCGCCAGCCAGATCTGGGTGGTCTGCGACCAGAGCGTGGCCAGCGTGGTCTCCACCACCGAGCTGCTGCGCCAGCTCGACGAGCAAAAGGTCGATCGCGAGCGCGTGCAGCTCATCGTCAGCCGGCACGACAGCCAGCTGGAGCTGGAGGCCCCGCAGATCGCCAGGCAACTGCAGCTGCCGCTGCTGGCCACCATTCCCGAGCGCCGGCGCGAACTGGTCCAGGCCGTCAACCAGGGCCAGCTGCTGCCCAGCCGGCTGCAGCGCGAGCCCTATGTGCAGGCCGTGGACAAGCTCGCCACCTTGCTGATCACCACCCACCACCAGGCCCATGCGGGCGATCAGGCCGCGCCCGCCCGGGGCCTGAACCGTTTCTTCCACCGAACAAGAAGCTGAACGCACCATGACGACCACGGCTTATTCCCATCTGGCCGACGCCCAGGCCAGCGAGTTCGAGCGAAGCGCGCTGTTCCTCGACCTGAAGAACCGCACGCACGAGCACCTGCTCAGCCGTATCGAGGAGCTGGGTGCAGAGTTCGGCCGTTGGTCGCAGGCCGCCATCGCGCAGTTCGTGCTGATGGAGCTGGACAGCTTCATCCGCCTGCACTCCGTGCCCGTCAACGAGCAGGAGGCGCTGCAGGTGGCGCGCGCCCTCACGCGCGAGCTCACGGGACTGGGGCCGCTGCAGCCGCTGCTGGAAGACCCGCTGGTCGAGGACATCCTCATCAACGGCCACGGCAACATCTACGTCTCGCGCGGCGGCGTGCTGCAGCGCGAGACGCTGCACTTCAAGGACGACGAGCATGTGCTGCGCATCGTGCGCCGCATCCTGGCGCCGCTGGGCCGGCGCCTGGACGAGTCCAGCCCCATGGTCGATGCCCGCCTGCCCGATGGCGGGCGCATCAACGTCATCATCGAGCCGCTGTCCATCGACGGTCCCTCGGTCTCCATCCGCAAGTTCCGCAAGGATCCGCTGACACCGCCCGAACTGGTGCAGCTGGGCACCTTCAACCAGGACATCTGCCGCATCCTGGAGATGGCCGTGCAGGCGCGCTGCAACATCCTGGTCAGCGGCGGCACCAGCTCGGGCAAGACATCCCTGCTCAATGCGCTGGCCAGCTTCATCCCGGGCAGCGAGCGCATCGTCTCCATCGAGGACACGGCCGAGCTGGCCCTCAACCACAACCACGTGGTGCGGCTGGAAAGCCGCCCCGGTGGCTTTGACGGCTCGGGCCACGTCAGCATCCGCGACCTGCTGCGCAACAGCCTGCGCATGCGGCCCGACCGCATCATCGTCGGCGAAGTGCGCGGCGGCGAGGTGCTGGAGCTGCTGCAGGCCATGAACACCGGCCACGACGGCTCCATGGGCACCATCCACGCCAGCTCGCCGCGCGAATGCCTGTACCGCGCCGAAATGCTGGCCGGCTTCGCGGGCTTTCAGGGCAGCGAGGTCAGCCTGCGCCGCCAGATCGCCAATGCCGTGGACTTCATCGTGCAGATCGGCCGCCTGTCCAACGGCCGCCGCCGCCTGCTGTCGCTGACCGAGGTCACGGGCATGACGGACAACATGATCTCCATGCAGGAGCTGTACCGCTACGAGCCCCAGGTGGGCCCTGACGGGCAGGAGATCGACCAGTGGGTGTCGCTGGGCATCTCGCCGCACTCGCCCAAGCTGCTGAGCTGGTGGCGCATGCAGCAGCAGACCGGCCACGGAGGCGTGCGATGACAGGCCTGGCACCCGCCGTCCTCATCCTCGGCGCGCTGGCCTGCCTGCTGCTGGCCCTGGCGCTGTGGGTGATCATGCGCGGGCGCCGCAAGGAGCATGAGCAGTCGATCAACCTGCACATGAAGCGCAGCGTGGACGGCCACCGGGAGGTGATCTCGCCCTCCCCGCCCATGGCCGAGCCCGCCTTCCGCGCCCCCGCGGCGCAGCCCGCGCCCTCACACGCTGCCGTGCAGTGGCTGGCCCAGCGGCTGGGCGTCCAGTCCTGGGGAATCTCGTCCAACACCCTGGCCCTGTTCGCCATCACCGGCCTGGTGCTGGCCTTGCTGGCGACCAGCCAGGCAGGCGCTGCCGCGGGGCTGGTGGTGGCCGTGTTGTATGCCGTGGTGCTGGCCTTCGGCATCTGGCGGCGGCAGGCCAAGCGCCGCGAAAGACTGCTGCAGCAACTGCCCGGCTTCCTGGACAACATGGTCCGCCTGATCTCCATCGGCAACTCGCCCCACGCGGCCTTCCAGATGGCGCTGAACAACGTCCCCGATCCGCTGGGCGACGCGCTTCAGCAGGCGGCGGCCATGCTCAGCGCATCGCCCGACCTGGGGCAGGCCATGGGCCAGCTGGAGCGCAACTGGCGCCTGCCCGAATTCGGCCTGCTGGCCGCCGTGTTCCGCATGAGCGTGCGCTACGGCGGGCGCGCCGACCTGGTGCTGGAGCGTGTATCGGCCTACATCCGCGACCGCCAGTCCGCCGAGCGCGAGCTGCATGCGCTGTCCTCCGAGATCCGCATGTCGGCCTGGGTGCTGGCCCTGCTGCCCCTGGTGGTGGGGACGCTGATCATGGTGATCAACCGCGGCTACTTCATGCGCATGTGGAACGACGACAGCGGCCAGACCATGGTCCTGGTCGCCGCCGCCCTGGAGGCCCTGGGCGCCTTTCTTCTCTACCGGCTGGCCAAGCTGAGGTGAACCCATGACAGCACAGGCACAGGCACAGGCACAGGCACAGGTACAGGTACAGGCCCACCCATCCGTCTGCGCAAGGAGCCACGCATGACCACGCAGCAACTGTGGATCGCCAGCATCAGCCTGGGCGCGCTGGGACTGGTGCTGTGGGCCTGCGCCCTGGTGTGGAAGCTGTGGCGCTCGGCCCGCGCCTCCAGCCAGGTCGCCAGGATATTGCAGGCGCGCGATACCGCATCGACCCCGAAGGCCGCCACGAAGAGCGCCCTGCAGGCCAACGACGCGCAGCTGCTCAACCCGCTGTCCATCAACGTGCGCTCCTCCGATTCGCCACAGGCGGTGGCCGCCAACCTCCCGCCCCCGGCCTGGCTGCAATGGGGCGTGGCCAAGGCCTTGCTGGCCGATGAGGACCGCAAGCTGCTGGACCAGGCCGGCGTGGGCACGCGCAACGGCAGCATGGCCTATGTGGCCAGCCGCATGGTGCTGTGCGTGGTCCTGCCCCTGCTGGCGCTGGGTGTGCTGCGCCCCGGCGAAAACGCGGCGCTGATCTACGGCTTTCTCGGGGTGAGCCTGGGGCTCATGCTTCCCAAATGGTTTCTGCGCTCGCGGGCCAAGGGCCGGCGCGAGCAGGTGGTCGAGGAACTGCCGCTGTTCGTGGACCTGCTGCGGCTGCTGCAGGGCGTGGGCCTGAGCGTGGACCAGAGCCTGCAGATCCTGGCCTCGGAATTCAAGAGCGTGCTGCGCGTCATCAGCGGAGAACTGGCCCTGGCCAACCAGCTCTACAACACCGGGCGCACGCGCGAGCAATCCTTCCAGCGCATGGTCAACATGAGCGCCGACGACGACATGAGCGCCATCGTCAACCTGCTGGTGCAGGTGGACAAGCACGGCGGCGCCGTGCAGGAGCCGCTGCGGGAATTCAGCATCCGGCTGCGCGAAAAGCGCCAGGCCAGCTTCAAGGAAAAGATAGGTTCCATCACCGTCAAGATGACGGGCGTCATGGTCCTCACGCTGCTGCCCGCCCTGCTCGTCATCACGGCGGGTCCCGGCTTCCTGGCCGTGATCAGGGCATTGACCACCATGGGAGGACGCTAGGCATGCGACACCAGGAAAACACCCGCGCAGGGCGGACGCCAGCGCCGGCACCCCTTGCAACCCTGGCGACCCTGGCCTTGGCCCTGGCCCTGGCCGGCTGCGCCAGCAAGGGGCCGCAGGGCTACGGCGCCCCTTCCGCGCAGCAGGAAACCGCCGCCCAGGCCCAGCAGCAATTGCAGAACGCCCAGCAGGCCACCCAGGTGGACAACGCCCAGACCTATCTGGACCTGATCACGCAGATGCAGCAGGCGGGCCAGTGGTATGCCTCGCTGGCGCACACCGAAGCCTTCGAGCAGCAGTACGGCGTGAACCCGGAGTCGCGCCTGATGCGGGCCGATGCGCTGCGCAACACCGGCCAGGTCGAGCAGGCCCGGCAGGCCTACCTGGCGCTGCTGCAGGGCGCCACCACGGCGCGGGCGCGGCGCGGCCTGGGCCTGCTGTACGCAAGCCAGGGCCAGTATGGCCAGGCCGTGGAGCAGCTGGACAAGGCGCGCCAGCTCAACCCCATCGACGCCAACGTGCTCAGTGACCTGGCCTACGCCCACATGCTCGACGGCCGGCTGGCCGCCGCGCAGATGCCCATCATGCAGGCCTCGCAACTCGCCCCGGCCAACGCACGGGTGCAGTTGAACATGGCGCTGTTCTGGCTGGCCAGCGGCAACCAGGCCCAGGCGTCGCAGCTGCTGCGCCAGCTGGCCCAGCCCCAGGCCAAGGGCGCCCTGCCCATGATCGACCAGACCTCGCTGCAGACCCTGCAGGCACAGCTGGCCAGCGTGCGCGATGCCGTGCGCCTGCGCGGCGACAGCCTGCCCGCAGAGGTCGGTGTCGGTGCCGGTGCCGGTGCCGCTGTGTCCAGCGCCCCTGTGCTGCCTTCTGTGCCGCCTTCTGTGCTGCCCCCTGCACTACCCCCTGTGCCAACCCTGGGCACCCGCCCCGAAGCACGCGCCACCGAGGCCCTGCCCGGGACCCTGCCGGCCGGCATCACCCGGCGCATTCTTCTTTCCGAGCCGCCCGGCGCCGCAGGCGCAGCACCGGCCTCGCCACTTTGAGGAGCACGACATGCCAGACACATACCGCATGGACCCACCGCGCCGCACTGCAGGCGCCAACGCTCTGGCCCCCTGGCTGCTGGCCGCCGGCCTGGCCCTGCTTCCCACGGCCACGCTGCATGCCCAGGCCTTCGGCGAAGTGCAGAGCCCGCCCGAGCAGGTGGATGCACGGCCCCATGTGTTCGCCGAGCCCTCCACCGACTCCATCCTGGTCGGCTACACGCTCTACACCAACCCCGATGGAACCGTGATGTACCTGCCCCGGCGCGAGATCGACATCGGCGGGGGCACCCTGCGGCTGCTGGAAATGCAGCACAGCCAGCCGGGCCAGCGTGCGCGCCCCATCGCGGGCGAGCAGGCGCGGCGCAGCTATGCGCGCTACCTCAAGAGCTTCGAGACGGAAATCCCCGCCCTGTACAAGACCGGCGTCGAAGCCGGCGGCAAGAACTGAGGCCGGCCCCGGCCACGGCTTGCAGGAACGACCATGACCCGACGCCAACCCCGCGCTCACCGCCCCCACAGATCTGCCAGCCTGCGGCAGCGGGGGGTGTATGCGCTGGAGTGGGCCATCATCTTCCCGGTGTTCTTTGCCCTGCTGTATGCCTGCATCAGCTACGGGCTGGCGTTCCTGGTGCGCGAATCCATGCAGGCCGCCGCCGAAGACGCCGCGCGGGCCACGCTGCGCTACCAGACCAGCCGCAGCGCCCGCCTGGACGCGGCCCGCAGCCTGGTGCAGCAGCGGCTCGACTGGCTGCCGGCCGACCTTCGGCCCACGGCTGGCAGCATCGACGTTCGCATCTGCAGGCTGCAGAACAGCGAACTGTGCTCGGCCACGCTGACCTGCGGCGTGCTGGTTGCCGAACGCTGCATGGTGCGCGTGGGCTTCACCATCCCTTATGGAACCAGCCCGATAGCGCCCGCCCTGCCGGGCTTCGGCCTGGTCATGCCCACCACGTTGACGGCCAGCGCCAACATCATGGTGGACAGGGGGGGGCTATGAGATACCCCCTGAGCGGCTGCGCCGCTTCCCCCTTGAAGGGGGACGACACCCTCGCTGCGGGGCGGCGCGGCCGGCTTAGGCCCTTGCTCGGTGTCCCTGGGTTGGGGCATGCCGTGCGTGAGACGGCGCCCTATGCATCGTCCCGCACTGCAACTTGCCGCGAGAAGACAGTTCAGGACACCTTTGCTGCGCGGCGGCAGCGCGGCGTGGCGGCGGTGGAGTTCGCGCTGATCGCCGGGGTGATGGTGATGCTGCTGATGGGCATGTTCGTGTACTGGCGCGTGCTGCAGGCCCAGCAGTCGCTGGCGCGTGCCACGGGCGATGGCGCGCGCATGGTCCAGCATCTGGCGTTTGGCGGGATGGCGGGCTACAACCCGGCCAAGCCGGCCGAACGCGCCAACATCCTGCAGGCCACCAGCGATGTGGTGAACCAGAGCCTGGCGGCCAGCGGCATTCCAGCGGGCACGGCGCCCACCCAGATACAGATCGACTGGGGCACTTCCCAGGCCACGCTGAGCGTGGTCTACATGCTTCCCCCCGTGCTGGGCCAGGGCCTGCAGGTGGGCAGCCAGACCTTGGGCGAACCCACGCGCCTGGAGTCCCGCAGCCTGATCAGGCTTGCGCCCGGCAGCTAGACAGGAGGACCAGAGCATGCTCACCCACCTCCCCGCATCCGTACACCGCCCCCGCACGCGCGGGCAAGGGCGCCGGCAAGGGCGCCGGCAAGGCGGCAGCCTGCTCGTGCAGTTCGCCCTGCTGGGCTCGGTGCTGTTCCTGTTGCTCGGCGTCGTGGACCTGGGCTACATGTACTACGCCAAGCGCGACCTGCAGCGCATTGCCGATCTGGCGGCCACCCAGGCGGCCCAGGCCATCAATGCCGAGCGCAGCAACCGCGCTGCCTGCGTGACGGCGGGCGAGGACAGCATCACGGCCAACTGGCCGGTTCCGCTGACCCGCAACAGCACCCAGACCGTGGTCAGCTGCGGCAACTGGAACCCGGCGGACCCGGCGCGCCAATCGAGCGGCGGCCGCTTCTTCGACGCCAGCTCCGGCCCGCTCAACGCGGCGCGCGTGACGGTGGGCGGCACCTCGCCCACCATCTTCCCCGGTCCCTGGAGCCGTGCCGTGGTGGCCGAGGCCATTGCCATGCGCAACGACTCGGTGGCGTCCTTCCAGGTAGGCTCGCAGCTGCTGCGCTTCAACAAGGACACGCCGCTGGGCGGGCTGCTGGGCCTGGTGGGGCTGGACGTGGGCATGCTGACCCTGCTGGACTCCAAGGGCCTGGCCGATGCCAAGATCAGCCCGGCCGGCCTGCTCAAGGCCCTGGGCGTGAACCTGGGCATAGAGCAGCTGCGCGCGCTGTCGCCCGAGGGCCTGGCCAACATCGCCAGCGTCACCCTGCTGAACGTGATCGACGCCTCCATCAGCGCCATCACCGACAACGCGCTTGCCGTGCAGCTCAATGCGCTCAAGACCCAGATCATCAACGCGGGCCTGAGCACCATCAAGATCCCGCTGGGCAGCCTGGATGACCAGAAGGGCCTGTTCGCCTTCCTGGGCGCCGGCCGCACCGATCCGCTGAACGCGGCCATGGACGTGCAGCTGGGCATTGGCGACCTCTTGAAGACGGCCATTGCCATCGGCGCCAACGGCCACGCGCTGCAGGCCAACCAGCTGGATGTGGCCGGGCTCATCAAGGGCCAGCTGACCATCGTGCAGCCGCCCACCATTGCCGTGGGCCCCGTCGGCACGCAGGGCTACAGCGCGCAGATCCGCCTGAACCTGAACGTGGACACCGACCAGCTGCTGGGCGGCGCACTCAAATGGCTGGTCAAGGACATCCTGGGCACCCAGGTCAAGCTGCCCATTGCCGTGGACATCACCAACGCCACCGGCACGCTGACCGCGCTGCAATGCAGCGCCAGCCCGCAGACCATGGACCTGTCGGTCAAGTCCTCCATCCTCAACGCCTGTGTGGGCAAGATGGACCCCAACAACAAGCAAAGCTGCGAGAAGGGCCTGCAAAATGAGCAGCTCATCACCCTGCTGCACCTGCCCGTGCTGAACGGCAAGCTGTGGGTGCCGGCCCTGGAGTACACGGACTCCACCACGGGCCTGGGCATGGAGCCGGGCTACGAAGACCCGGCCGACCCCAACTGGTCCAAGACCAACCGCTCCACGCAGGTGAACCAGCTGGCACTGGGCGACACGGTCAACAACATCGTCACGGGACTGCTCAACCTGCTCAGCGGCCTGCTGCAGCCACCGAACAGCACGCCCACCGACATCACCACGCGCCTGCTGGGCTCCTACCTGGACGCCTCCATGGTGAACGGGCTCTACAACGTGACCAGCCTCACCAACCTGCTGCTCAGCGGGCGCGGCGTGGCCGGCGACAAGGACTACATGCCGCCGCTGCTCACGTCCAACTTCACGTTCAACAACGCCATCGCCAAGTCCTGCCTGCTGGTGGCCTGCCCGTCCTCCACCTGGAACAGCGGCACGTTCTCGGCCGCCCTCAACTCCTACACCAGCGTGCCCGGCGGCCTGCTGGATGTGCTGGGCATCTCCACCTACGACAACGGCTACCAGAGCTGCGCGGGCCTGCTCAGCTCGCTGCTCAACTGGAATGGCTGCGTCAAGAACAACGTGACCAAGCTGCTGACCTCGCACCCGCAGTACCTGTACACGATCAACCCGAACAGCCCCGAGATCCAGTCCCTGCTCAACCGCGACAACAACCTCACCTGCACCGGCGCCCTGTGCACCCTGCTCAAGCCGCTGGTCACCACCGTGCTCAAGCCCATCCTCAACGGCGTGGGCACGCTGCTGACCAGCGTGCTCAAGGACACGCTGGGGCTGGAGGTGGGCCGCACCGACATCAAGGCCCTGTCCATCGGCTGCGACACGGCGCAACTGGTTTTCTGAACGGCAGGCAAGGCCATCCAATCCATGAATCGACAACGAGGGAATGCAACGTGAATCTGGACGAGCTCGTCATCTATGTCTGGGAAGGCCAGGCCGATATCGCCGAGCGGGTGGAGCGCTGCGTGCTCAATCTGGGCGTGGACGTGGTGCGCGCCGACGGGCTGACCCTGCCCGCCGACACCAGCGAGCTGGGCAATGCGATTGCCGTGGTCAGCGTCTCGGTGCTGGAGGGCGCGCGCTTCACGCGCCAGGGCGTGGAGGGCACCTTCGGCATGCCCGTGCTGTGGGTCAGCGCCAAGCAGCGCGACGCCAACGCCGGCACCTATGCCATGGAGTACTCGCATGTGTTGCCCTTCGACTTCACGGGGGCCGAGCTGCGCGCCATGCTGGTGCGCATCCTGCGGCGCATGCAGAGCAACCAGCGCCAGGTGCAGCGCTCGGAGGACATCATCGCCGTGGCCGACTGCATGCAGCGCCTGCTGCGCGACGTGGACACCTTTGCCGACTGCGAGCACAGCGTGCTCATCATCGGCGAGACCGGCGTGGGCAAGGAGCGCATTGCCGAGCGGCTGCACGAGCGCAACAACCGTTACGGCCAGGGCCCCTTCGTGGTGGTCAACTGCGGCGCCATCCCGGACGGGCTGTTCGAGTCCCTGTTCTTCGGCCATGCCAAGGGCTCGTTCACGGGCGCGGTGAATGCCCACAAGGGCTATCTGGAGCAGGCCAACGGCGGCACGCTGTTCCTGGACGAGATCGCGGACCTGCCGCTGTACCAGCAGGTCAAGCTGCTGCGCGTGCTGGAAGAGCGCGCCATCACGCGGCTGGGCTCGGCCGCCGCCGTGCGGCTGGACTTCCGGCTGGTGGCGGCCACCAACAAGCCGCTGCGCGGGCTGGTGCGCGAGGGGCGCTTCCGGGCCGACCTGTTCTTCCGCCTGGCCGTGATCGAGCTGCAGATCCCCAGCCTGGAGGAGCGCGGTGAGGCCGACAAGCTGGCCATCTTCCACGCCATCCTGCGCAAGGTGGTGGGCGAGGCCACGATGAAGGAGCTGGGCGAGGCGCCCTTCTTCATCCTCGACGCCGTGGCCCAGATGTACTTCCCCGGCAATGTGCGCGAGCTGCGCAACCTGGCCGAGCGCATCGGCGTGGCCGCCCGCCAGACGCGCGACTGGAACGCCGACGGCGCCACGCAGCGCATCCTGCAGCACGCCCAGGCCCTGTCGGCCACCACCTTCCCGCCGGACGCGGGCGCCGCCGAGCCCCTGCTGGCCGACCGCAGCAACTGGGACATGGACGAGCGCAACCGCATCATCGCGGCGCTCAACACCAACGACTGGAAGCGCCAGAACACGGCCCAGCACCTGGGCATCAGCCGCAAGGTGCTCTGGGAAAAGATGCGCAAGTACCAGATCAGCGACGGCGAGCCCGAAGTGCCCGTGCCGGGCTGAGCACGCCCTCCGACACATCCCCATCCCCCCACGCCATGGAGACTTCCACGAACATGCAGGACAAGCCGGTCATCATCTTCGTCAGCGCCGTCTACCCCAGCCAGTACAGCCTGCTGTGCAGCCACCTTCGCGCCAGCGGCGCGGCCGACAGCTGGTTCATGACCATGCCCGGCCATGCCGAGAACTACGCCAGCCAGTGCGACCACCTGCTGTCGTTCCGGCCCGATGGCGACATCGTCGGCCCGCAAAGCTACTACTACTCCAGCAAGGTGGAGCGCTCGGCACGCATAGGCCGCGGCCTGCTGCAGGGCCTGCAGGCCTTCGAGAAGGAAAAGGGCAAGCGCATCGACGTGGTGGTCGCCCACTCGCTGTGGGCCGCACCCAACCTGCTGTACGGCGAGATCGATGCGGCCATCGTCAGCTACATCGAGTTCCCCAGCTACCGCGTGCACGGCAACGAGCCCGACTACCCGCCCGACCTGTCCCAGCGCCTGGCCGACCGCAACATGGAAATGCTGCACTACCACCAGGTGCTGTGCAGCGACCTGACCATCGCGCCCAGCGCCCATGCGCGCTCGCTGTTCCCGCCGCTGCTGCAGGAGCGCGTGGCCGTGCAGTTCGAGGGCTTCGACATCCAGGCGCCCGACGAGCAGGCCGAGCCGCCGCCGCGCCAGGACACGCGCTTCACCGTGGCCTTCTCATCGCGCGACCTGTCCAGCTCCAAGGGCTTCGAGACCTTCATGCGCCTGGTCGACCGACTGGTGCGCGAGGGCGATGGCCAGCAGATGCGCTTCATCGCCCTGGGCGACCCCACGGCCGTGACCTACGGTTACGAACAGCAATGGGTGGAGCGCCGCTACCAGGGCAAGGTGGCCAGTTTCCGCGACCATCTTCTGCAGATCCACCCGGCCGCCCAGGTGGTGGAGTTCCCGGGCAAGCTGCCGTATGACGAGTTCGCGCGCACGCTGGCCTCGGTGGACCTGTTCCTCTACCCGCTGCGCTACGGCGTGGCCAACTGGGGCCTGATGGAGATCCTGGCGCGCGGCGGCTGCGTGATCGGATCGAACTGGGGCTTTGTGCCGGAGCTGGTGCAAAACGATGTCAACGGCCTGCTGCTGCCCGACAGCGACGACGCCTGGATAGGCGCCATCCGCCAGCTGCGCGACGACCCGGCCCGGCGCCAGCGCTACGGCCGGGCCGCGCGCGAGACGGGCAAGCGCTTTCACATCTCCAACGTGGCCCCGCGCTTCATGGACCTGTTCCGCCTGGCCATGGCGCGGCGCAAGGCCGCCCCACTGATGCTGGAGTGAGGTGCCGCACCGGCCCGGGCCAGGCACGGGCCAGGGGCGGGTCAGGCGCGACCCAGGCGCGGCCCAGGGCCGGGATCGGTCCAGGCCTCAGGCCCGCGCCCGCAGGAAAAATTCCGTGCCCATGCCGGTCTCGGCGGCCGACACCTCGGCTCCACCAGACACGGCTGAGGCAGCCACAAGGGCAGACATGCGCTCCATGCCGCTCCAGCTCAGGGCCATGTCCAGCTCATCGCCGTCCTGCACCTCGGTCGCCTCCAGCACCTCCAGCACGTCTTCCACGCGCACCACCTGGTCCAGCAGGCCATACAGCGAGGGCCGGGCGATGAAGAAGCCCTGCGCGCCATGGGCCCCCGCCAGCGCCACGGCCTCCAGGCCCTGGGCGGACTCGATGCCTTCCACGATCACGCAGGCGCCCCGGTCGGCGCACAGGCTGACCAGGCCCTGCATCATCCGGGCCGAAGGCCGGGCCTGCAGGCTCTGGTCCAGCACGGACTTGTCGATCTTGACGATGTTGGCGCGCAGCTTGCCCAGAATGTCCAGGCCGCCGCGCCGGGGCACGATGTCGTCCAGCGCCACGCGCACGCCCAGGATCTGCAGGTGCCGCACCAGGCCCAGCGCGGCCTTCTCGCAGGGGAAGGCGCCGGTCTCGGTGATCTCCAGCACCAGGCGCTGGGCGATCTCGGGCCGGTCCTCCAGGTAGTCGAACACGCCATCCCACCAGGCGTCGTCGCAGAACGAGGCGGCCGACAGATTGCAGCCCAGGCTGTGGCCGGTCTTCATCTCCAGCGCGCCTATCACCGACCACAGCACGCTGCGGTCCAGCCGCGCGGCCAGGCCCAGGCGCTCCAGCGCCTCGATGGCATGGGGCACGGCGTAGTTGTCGTAGGCAGAGAACACGCTGCGGCGCAGCAGGCACTCGTGGTAGAGCGTGCGGCCCGCGCCGGCCCCACTGCCCCCGCCTGCCATGCCTGCGGGCTCCAGCAGCGTCACAGGCTGGAATGCCAGCGCCAGGTGGCCCAGCCGCAGATCGTCCAGCAGGCGGCCCGCCAACTGCATGTCGGCCTGGTAGGCCTTGATCAGCCTGGGGTGCATCCTGCGCACCGCCATGTCCTGGACGCCCGCCGTGGCGTGGCCCTTGCCGCGTATCTCATGCAGGCCCGTCAGGGAGACGCAGCCCAGCGCCTGCACCTCGGCGCGCAGATAGGCCTGGCGCGCGCCGTCCACCACCGGGTCGCGCACCAGGGCGGACTCCAGCGCATGCATCCAGCCATGCCGGGCCTGATTGCCGGGCAGCACCGTGTCAGCCATCGTGCGGGGATCGAACCCCCGAACCAGCACCGTGTCGCCCGCACGCTCCAACGATTCGGCATCGATGCCCAGGCCCGTGAGCCGGTCCACGCAGGCCCGCATGGCCTCGTCGCAGAAGCCGTTGCCGTAGACGCTGCGCCAGGTCTGCAGGGGCGACAGCCAGATGGCCAGGTCCACGGGGGTGTCGCCGGGCGGAGCTTCGATGATGTCGTCGTGCATGGTGTGCTCCTTCATTCAACGGCCTGCAATGGGTTGTGAATAGCAGTGAAATCCGATCGCCCTGCGCCCCCGGCCGGACGGCCCGCCGCCGAGCACGCCGGCATCCACGGCCGACAGCGCCAGGTCCACATGGCCGGCCACCAGGTCAAAGACCACCGAGCAGGCATCCGCCTTGCGGCTGAAATACGCCAGCGTGGCGTCCGTGCCACCTGCGAAGCTGCCCAGCAGCGCCTGCCCGTCCTGCTCCTGGAACACGGCCTGCGCGCCGCCCTGCTGGGGCACGATGACGCGGTCGCCCTGCTGCAGCACGGCGCCGGCCTGGGCCGCGATCACGTCATTGCGCCGCACGATGCGCACGCCCTCGCTCACGCGCGTGAGCAGCGCCACCGGCGCCACCGGCGCCGTCTGCGCATGAAGGCTTCCGTCGCCCGCCTCACGCGCAGGGGTGCGCGGCACGGCGGCAGACGCAAACGAGGCGGGCACGTTCAACGGCTTGCTGCGCGCCCTGTCCGGGTGGGCGCGCAGTCGCGGCAGGGGCACGCCTGCAAACGACAACGAGACAGCGGCCATGGTTTCTCCTCCGAAAGACAGCGATCGATGGGGTGCGCGGCGCAGCACCCGGTTTTCCAGACACTGCGACAAGCTTTTTGCATCCTGTTGCAACAAGCGTGCCATGGGCCTGGCGGTCTTCACCCAACGCAAAGCCATCTGTAACCTATTGATTTATTTGAACAGCCACGCATAGCCGCCGCCATGTCACCCCGCGGCGTTACGGGCGATGTCACGTAACGCCGGCACGCCACGGCGTTACTTTCGCAGCGGCCGCGCGGGGCGACGCGGCCCTGGCTGCCAGGCGCGGACCCCCTTTCGGTGTATGTTCCAGCGCATCACTTCAGGAGCCGGCCCTGTCCCCGCAAAAGTCCATCCAACGGGATCTGGTGATCCTCTGGCTCACCATCTCGGCCGTCGCCCTGGTGCTGGCGTGGCTGCTGCTGCTGCTGAGCCGGCAGGGCACCGACCAGCAGGTTTCCCGCGCCCGCGACGCCGCAGGCGTCAGCTGCAGCGCACTGCAGGCCGGGGCCGCGCGCATGGGGCTGGCGGGGCTGATGGCGGACACGCCCAGCGCACAGGCCCGGTCCGCCGCGCAGGCCGTGCTGGACCTGGCGCTGCGCGAGCGCCCCGGCATGGAAGGCGGCTTCTGGCGCGAGGGCCCCGGCGTGGTGGCCTATGCCTTTCCCACCTATGACGGCTCCGGCATCAAGCGCGATGCACCCAGTGCGGAGATGGAGCGCATCGCCTCCACCGCCCAGCGCGCGCGGGACAGCGCAGGCCTGGTGACCGACCTGCGCCCCGGCCTGCGCGAGGCGGTGGTCTTTGCCGCCTGCCCGGCCCAGGCCGATGCGCCCGCCCTGGTGGCCTGGACGCTGATGCGCGTTCCCCTGATCAGCGCCGACGTGGTCAACCCCCTCATCCTTGCCGTCAGCCTGCTGCTGGGCATGGTCCTGGTCTCGGGCCTGTGGCTGGGCAGAATGCTCCGGCGCTGGCAGCGGCAGTCGGCACAGATGGAGCAGCAACTGCTCAGCGCCGAGCGGCTGGCCACCCTGGGCCGGCTGTCCGCAGGCCTGGCGCACGAGATCCGCAACCCGCTGGGCACCATGCGCATGAAGGCCGAGAACGCGCTGGCAGCGCCCGCGCCACTGCGCGAAGCGCGCAGCCAGGGCGCCCTGGAGGCCGTGCTGGCCCAGACCGCGCGCCTGGAAGACCTGGTATCGAGCCTGCTGGCCTTGACCCAGCCCTTCCGGGTGCAACCGGAGCCGGTGGACCTGCAGCAGCTGCTGGACGAAAGACTGCAGGCACATGCCGAGCTGGCCCAGGCCAGGGGCGTGCAACTGGCAACGGCAGTGTCCGCCGGCCTTGCCCGGGACCTGCAGGATGGGCACCGCCCTCTGCTGGACCCCGTGCAGATGGCCAGGGCGCTGGACAATCTGCTGCTCAACGCCCTGGCGCACACGGCGGCCGGCGGCCGGGTGGAACTGGGCGCAGACCGCGGCGGCACCACCGTCTCCCACCGCAACAGCCCGCTGCAACTGTGGGTGGCCGATGACGGCACGGGCATTGCGCCCGAGCTGCGCGACACGCTGTTCGAGCCCTTCACCACCGCACGCCCCGGCGGCACCGGGCTGGGATTGGCGCTGGTGCGCGAAATCGTTCTGGCCCATGGCGGCCGCATCGCGCTGGGCAAGACAACACAAGGCACCCGCATAGAAATGGAATTTCCATGGCCCGCATCCTGATCGTTGACGATGACACGGCCTTCCGCGAAAGCCTGGCCGAGATGCTGGGCGACCTGGGCCACGCGGTCAGCGCGGCGCCCACGGTGGCGGCGGGGCTGCAGGTGCTGCAGGCCGGTTCGGTGGATGTGGTCATCGTCGATCTGCGCATGCCCGGCGAGGACGGGCTGGCCTTCCTGCGCAAGGCCCGCGGCCTCTCGCGGGCGCCCTGCATCATGCTCACGGCCTATGCCAGCGGCAGCAACACCATCGAGGCCATGCGCCTGGGCGCCTTCGACCACCTGACCAAGCCCATTGCCAGAACCTCGCTGGTCGAGGTGCTGGAGCGCGCCTTGCTCAGTGCCGGCCAGGCCGGCAGCCCCGAGAACGTGGCTCAGAGCCCGGCGCAGAACCAGGAGCCGGAAGGCGATGAAGCGGAACTGGTCAGCGGCAGCGAGGCCATGCGGCAGGTCTTCAAGCGCATCGGCCTGGCGGCGGACAGCGACGCCACCGTGCTGGTGCTGGGCGAGACCGGCACGGGCAAGGAACTCGTGGCCCGAGCCCTGCACCGCAACAGCGCCCGGGCAGAGCGCCCCTTCGTGGCCGTCAACTGCGCGGCCATTCCGGCAGACCTGATGGAAAGCGAACTCTTCGGCCATGTGAAGGGCGCCTTCACGGGCGCCGTCAGCGACCGCGCCGGGCGCTTTCGCGAGGCGCAGGGCGGCACGCTGTTCCTCGATGAAGTGGGCGACATGCCGCTGCCCACGCAGGCCAAGATCCTCAGGGCGCTGCAGGAGCGCGAGATCACGCCCGTGGGCGCCAGCCGGGCGCTGCCCGTGAACGTGCGCATCATCGCGGCCACGCACCGCGACCTGCCGGCTGCCGTCAAGGAGGGGCGCTTTCGCGAGGATCTCTGGTACCGGCTCCAGGTCGTGCCCGTGCACCTGCCGCCGCTGCGCGAGCGCCTGGGCGACGTGCTGCTGCTGGCCGAGCATTTCCTGCGCCAAGGCGGCGGCGCCTCGCCCAAGCGCCTGGGTGCCGACGCCGCGCGCCTGCTGCTGGCGCACGACTGGCCCGGCAACGTGCGCGAGCTGCGCAACGCCATGGAGCGCGCGGCCCTGCTGTGCCCCGGGCCGGTCATCGGGGCCGAGCACATCGGCCTGCAGCCTGCCGCGGCGCACGGGCCCGCCATCGACTGGAACGGCCCGCTGGCCGCCGCCGTCGCCCAGCTGGAGCGCGAAATGGTCACGCGTGCCCTGGCCGCCGCCACGGGCAACCGTGCCGAGGCCGCACGCCGCCTGGGACTGTCGCGCCAGCAGCTGTACCGCAAGCTGGCGGAGTTCGGGCTGGGCTGAGGCCGCAATGGACGCGCGGACGCACGGACGGCGCCGCATGTGTCCGATACGGTGACACCTGCTGTCTCCGCATCGGACACCGGGCCCGCAGAATCCTCTGCAAGCTATTGATTTCATGAGGATTCCTGATGGCATGGCACTTGCATTGACGGATGCATGTCCATCGCCCACCAAGGAGCCCTCATGTCCCGATTTGTTCTTTCCTCCGCCGTTCTGTGGCTGGGTTCCAGCGCATTGAATGCGCATGCCGTCCCGCCCGGCGCCTTCGCCCCTTCAGGCCCTGCAGCCCCTGCAGGGCCTGGCGCGCCGCACGCACAGGCCGTGCTCGAAAGCGCCGTCGCCCGGCTGCTGACCAATCCGTATGGAGAGGTGGACGGCCTGCGCCTGACCGACGGCACGGTGGTCCGGTTCCCGCCGCATATGTCCGACGCGCTCACGGCAGCAGTGAAGGTGGGCGACACGGTGCGCATCATCGGCCGCAGCGAAGCCGGTGGTGCGGTCAAGGCGGATGCCATCGTGAACTCGGCCAGCGGCCAGACCGTGTACGACCAGCCGCCCGCCCGCGACGGCACGCGCCCCATGCCGCCGCACCTGCGCATGGCCGGCCTGCAGACGCAGCAGGCCCAGGGCCGCATTGACGTGGTCCTCACCGGCCCGCGCGGTGATGCCAACGGCGTCATCCTGTCCGACGGCGCCATCGTGCGCTTTGCCCCCCATGCGCTGCAGCAGCCGTTGCAGCAGGGCCAGCTTCTTGCCGCCTCGGGCCTGGGCACGCGCAACGCGCACGGCACCTCGCTGGAGGCCACCAGCATGGGTGCCAGCCTGTCGGACCTGCAGCCGCTGTACGACCGCGCGCGCTGATACCACCGCCCGGTCCCCGGGCCGGGCGGGCCCCTGCCCCTTCCTGCTGTTCTGCTTTCCTGCTTTCCTGCCTTCACCGAACCCCGCCATGTCCCCCAAGATCGCCCCCGTCCTGCTGCTGCTGATCTCCAACGTCTTCATGACCTTCGCCTGGTACGGGCACCTGAAGTTCGAGAACCGGCCGCTGTACCTCGTCATCCTGGTGAGCTGGCTGATCGCGCTGGCCGAGTACTGCTTTGCCGTGCCCGCCAACCGGCTCGGCCATGAGGTCTACAGCGCGGCCGAGCTCAAGACCATCCAGGAGGTGATCACGCTGGTGGTGTTCGCCGTCTTCTCCGTGCTCTACCTGGGCGAGAAGCTCACCCTCAACCACCTGGTGGGCTTCGGCTTCATCTGCCTGGGCGCCTTCTTCGTGTTCAAGGGCCCCCTGCGCTGAAGGAAGCCGCCATGCACCGCACACACCACCATGCGCGGCGCTGGCTGCCGGGGCTCAACTTCTTCCTGGCCGATGTGCGCGACGGCCTGGGACCGTTCCTGGGCGTGTTCCTGCTCGCCCAGGGCTGGCGGCTGGACGACATCGGCTACGTCATGGCCCTGGGCGGCATCGCGGGCATGCTGGCCACCACACCACTGGGCGCGCTGGTCGATGCCTCGCGCCGCAAGCGCAGGCTGCTGGCAGCGGCCATCGCCCTGCTGCTGGCGGGCAACCTGGCCATCTGGATCGCACCGTCGCTGGCCGTGACGGCGGCATCGCAGATCATCACCGGCGTGGTCGCGGCCTTGATCGCCCCCTGCCTGCTGGGCATCACGCTGCAGATCACCGGCCATGCGGACCTGCCCCGGCAACTGGGCATCAACGAAGCCTGGAACCACGCAGGCAACGTGGCCACGGCCGCGCTGGCGGGGGCCATGGGCCTGCGCTGGGGACTGCCCTCCGTCTTCGTGCTCATGGCCCTGATGGGCTGCGCCTCGCTGGCCTGCCTGGCACTGATGCGGCTGGATGAAACCCCGCAAGGCACGCCGCCCCCAGAGCAGACCGGGCCTTGCGCCCCCGGCCTGCTGCACGTGCTCACGGGCACGCCGGCGCTGCGGGTGCTGGCCGTGGCCATGCTGCTGTTCCACCTGGGCAATGCCGCCATGCTGCCGCTGCTGGGCCAGGCCGCCGTGGCGCGCGGCCATGCCAACCCCAGCGGCTTCACGGCGCTGACCATCATCGTGGCGCAACTGGTCATGATCCCCATGGCCCTGCTCGCCGGGCGCCACGCCCAGCGCAGCGGCTACTGGCTACTGGTCAAGGCGGCCCTGCTGTCGCTGCCGCTGCGCGGCCTGGTCGCCGCCACCTGGGATTCGGACTGGGCGCTGATCCCCGTGCAGGTGCTCGACGGCGTGGGCGCGGGGCTGCTGGGCGTTGCCCTGCCGGGCCTGGTCGCGCAGACGCTGCGCGGCACCGGCCACGTCAACGCAGGCCTGGGCGCCGTGATGACGCTGCAGGGCCTGGGCGCGGCCGCCAGCCCGGCACTGGCGGGCTGGATTGCGCAGCGCTTCGGCTTCGATGCGGCCTTTCTTTCGCTGGGCGGCATCGCGGTGCTGGCCCTGGCTCTGTGCTGGTTCGGCGCACCGTCCGAACACCGGGCAGCCCGTCTGCAGCCCAAGGCCTGAGGACCGGCAGCGCACGGCTCGCTTTCGGAGCACCTGGACACATTTGAGGGCCTGGAAACATAGGAGAATTCCTAGGACCCGAATCAGAACCCGCGCCATCGCGGACTTGCCTCCCAGCGGCCAGCGCCTGCCGCCCCCGAATGACTGTCAAGAACAAGAAGCCTTCCGCGCGCAAGCGCAGTTCCTCCCCCGCCTCCAAGAAGAAAGCCTCCAGCCGCAGCGGCCTGTGGCGCTCCATGCTCGCCGCCCTGGTGGCGGCAGCGGGCACCTTCCAGATCGCCAGCTGCAGCCTGGACCCGAACTGGCACCCCAAGCTACCGGAGCCGCCCTTCCTGTCCACCCTGCCCATCCCCGGGCTGGAGCATCTGCGCAAGCAGCCGGAGACAGGTTCGGGCACGGCCTCCGGTGGCGGCAGCCCGCCAGCCGGCAGCATGGCCACGGGCTTTTCGCACTGCCGCGATTTCTTCCCCGGTGGCGAGCCCCCGGCCCTGCAGATCCAGCCCCAGCAGCGCGAGCTGTGCTTCAGCGCCTTTGCCGTGCTGCACAGCGGCCAGACCAAGACGCCCGTCTTCGTGGTGGAGCGCCTGAACCGCAAACTGCTGGACCAGGGCCAGGGCCTCAAGCGCAGCGACAAGTTCTATGCCGATGCCCGCCTGCCCCGCGCCGAGCGTGCCGAGCTGGACGACTACCGCCGCTCCGGCTACTCGCGCGGACACATGGCGCCGGCCGGCGACATGTACTCGCCCGAGGCCATGGCCCAGAGCTTCAGCCTGGCCAACATGGTTCCGCAGGACCAGACCCACAACGGCGGCGTCTGGAGCAAGGTCGAGCAGGACACGCGCCGCTACGCCCAGCGCGCCCAGGGCGATGTCTATGTGTTCACCGGGCCGGTATTCGACGGCCAGCCGCTGACCATCGGGCCGGGCAAGGTCCATGTGCCCAGCCATATCTTCAAGCTGGTCTACGACGCGAGCACGGGGCGTGCCTGGGCGCACTGGCAGGCCAATAGCCCGGATACGCGGATGAGTGCGCCGATCAGTTATGAGGAGTTCACTCGGAGGACGGGGATGCCGTTGTTGGCGGGGGTGATGAGGGGGCGCAGCTAGTCTTCTGGCGTGGGCCAGGGGGCTGCTTCTTGCCCCTGCCGGGTGGTTGTTTTTCGAGGCCGGGTCTCGGCCCGGCAGCCGACTGCCCTTTCTTGATTCGCCAAGAAAGGTCAGGTCAAAGAAGGCGACCGGTACGACTCACACTCATAGGTGACACATCAGTACAAGGACATGGGTAACAGATCCAAGCTTGGCAGCTGGAGCCAACAGCAGCCAAGGAGCGATCACCATGCCCTGGAAGGAGTGCGCACCCATG
>Ga0209127_100104_pt1 | contig 36290 bp, 26 predicted proteins | sample LakSupMetagenome_FD_187469 | JGI IMG/M metagenome (GOLD analysis project Ga0209127, IMG submission 187469) | Freshwater microbial communities from Lake Superior, Canada - Sta WM archaea (SPAdes) (version 2) | ecosystem: Environmental > Aquatic > Freshwater > Lake | place: Lake Superior, Canada... | reverse complement strand
TGTTGCACCGAACTTCCATTCCAAGGTCTCAATCCCTAGCGCCCAGTTGGCAATTCTTTCCAACTCCATCATCCCTCTCGCTGATGTCGGAGTCCGCGTTTCCATTGTTCGATCGTTGATTTACCACGTTCACTCCAGCGTTTTGATGGGAGCTTTTCGTTGTCGCAATCGTGTAAAAGCAGGGGGCTTTGCGCTTACACGCCATCCAGCCATTTTAGGACACTGCTGAGACCACCCGGGCAACCAACAAGGGCGCCACACACAATACGAGCGCAATCCCATCCATCACCTGTCCGCCATCAGTTCACCCGCAATACGAGCCCACTTCCGTCTTCCTACGAATTCTGCGCCAGCGATTGCTGCGGTCTGTCTTTTTCGGTTTCTCTTTGGGTTACCCAGAAAACCTTCCGGCTGGGATAAACCCGTCACCGAACTCAATTGCGTCAAGGAACTTTACTTGCTGTTGCATACAGCAAAGCGAGTCGTCGCCCCGTTCCAAGAGTCCAACAGTCTCGAACTGCTCTCGAGGCCGCCGCCTCAGCCAGATGCGCAGCGGGACTGCCTGAGACCGAACAATATCGCCATTTGCAGACACCCGTGGGAGCGGCTGACCCATTAGAATACCTGCTTCTAGAGAGCCTCAGCTAAACCGGCGTAATGGCTCACAACTACTCTTACGATGATGATATGGAGCGGGTGCCCCTAGACAACCCGTATACACGCAGTCCCCGCACGCCAGGCCGCCATCAGCAATACCATGACCAGTACACTCCGCAATCCAGTCAGCAGCAACAGCCGTACCCGGACCAACAGACGCCTTTCGATACCCCTCCCACCCAGATACGAAACCCAGAACGCATGCGCGGCGTACACCCAGACTCCTCTTTCGCCAGGCTGCGTGCAGACAGACGACAGAGCCGCGACATGGAACCAAGCGTCGATCACAGCAGCGCACCTTACCTAGCAGCGAACCCTGCATCCAACAACTACCGACAACCAGAGCCTGTACAACCACCAAACCCTCCTCCGCACCGGGCTGCCGACGGTCGAGCCTGGGACCGCGGTGCCGGCTATCCACCCCAGGCCCAACGAGCTCCGCCGCAGAGCAACATCACGCCAGGGGCCGACAACTTTAGCGAAGCAGCAGCCGGCGGCATGGCTGGCATTGCCTACAGCGTGGCCGAGCGCAACGCTCGGGAAAGCGGACTAGAAGCCGTGCGAGGGCCAGATTACCCACAGCAGGCGTACCAGCAGCAAGGCCAGTGGGAGAATCAAGGCCAGACCTACAACCAGCACGGTATGCGGAGTATGGAGCCACCTTCCCGTCCACCCTATGGTGCGGGCGACCCTTTCGCCGATAGAGACTCACAGTCGAGCGTACAAAGTCTTGGTGCTCTGGCGGCTACTCCAAACGGTCGGACACCGTCGAGGAGTCCTCACAGCTCCAACAACGAGCTTTACACGGATGACCCTTACCAGAGCTACTCCCGCCCGCAGGATCCCCACCTTGGAGTGGTAAATCCGCTCGAGATCGAGGACGACGGAGACGATGGCTTGGTGTATGGGCGGAGGGGGCCCAGAACCAGCATGCTCAGCCTCGGTGGCTCCGGCACGCGCACCCCTAATGGATCAACAACAGGAGGCGCCGCAGCCGCGGGAGGAGTGATCGGTGCTCTCGGAGGGATAGTCAGCAGAAATGGGCCGAGCGGCCGGACTGGTGGCTCCGGGGCGGCGTACGATCCAGTGCAGAACGCCAGGACAGGGTATGGTGGCAATGGCGGGAACTACGAACTGGGAGAAGGGTCCGGATGGTTGGAGAAGCAAAAGAAGGGCTCCAAGAAGTGGAAGTGGGCTGTGATCATCGGCGTCGCACTGATAATCGTTGCCGCCATAGTCTGCGGCATTCTGTTTGGAGTTGTCTTCCGAAACAAGACTGGAGAGAGTGGAGGATCGACATCGTCCGATGACCCCGACAGTACCGGCGACCTGGACATCAACTCCCCCGCAATCAAGGCTCTCCTCAACAACAAGAACCTCCACAAGGTCTTCCCCGGCATCGATTACACGCCGCTCAACACGCAGTATCCCGACTGCCTGCACAACCCTCCGTCGCAGAATAACATCACGAAGGACGTGGCGGTGCTCTCGCAGCTCACCAACACGATCCGTCTGTACGGCACGGACTGCAACCAGACGGAGATGACGCTCCACGCCCTGGACAAGCTGGGAATGAGCGACCAGATCAAGGTGTGGCTGGGCGTCTGGCAGGACAACAACCAGACCACCAACGCGCGACAGCTCTCGCAGATGTGGGATATCCTGGACAAGTACGGCGAGAAGCCGTTCAAGGGCCTCATCGTGGCCAACGAGATCCTCTTCCGTAAGCAGATGACCGTCTCGGAGCTCGGTTCGCTCCTGCAGTCGGTCCGCACCAACGTCACGGCCAAAGGCATGTCGCTGCCGGTGGCGACGTCGGACCTGGGCGACAACTGGACGGCCGAGCTGGCCGCCGTGAGCGACTACATCATGGCCAACATCCACCCGTTTTTCGGCGGCATCAACGCGCAGGACGCCGCGTCGTGGACGTGGAGCTTCTGGGACGGCCACAACGGGCCGTTCTTCAAGAGCGACGTGTCCAAGAACATCATCGCTGAGACGGGGTGGCCGTCGCAGGGCGGGACGGACTGCGGCACGGATACCGTCACGGACTGCCCCGACGCCAGCGTCGCGGGTATTGACCAGATGAACCAGTTCATGGTGGACTGGGTGTGCTCGGCGCTCACCAACGGCACCGAGTATTTCTGGTTCGAGGCGTTTGACGAGCCGTGGAAGATCGCGTTCGACACGCCCGGGAAGCAGTGGGAGGACCATTGGGGCCTGATGGACGTGGACAGGAACCTGAAGAGCGGGGTGAAGATCCCCGACTGTGGGGGGAAGACCGTGTGAGGGGCGGCCGTTGAATGTTTTCGATTTCACATGGTATAATGGCAAGACTATGAGGGACGTTTCATGGTATCATTTTGGTCTGACAAGGGCTTTATTTGATGGGGTGGGTTTGAAGTGCGCGGCTGATGGCCGTGGGCATCTTGAGAGCGGGCTCGACAGGGGCTGGTCTGCTTCCATCTATTGTATATCTATGAACAGGGGCCGGGATCGGTCGAACAACGGAGTATATTGGTATCTAGGTAGCGGAAAATAGCAGCTTTGCCGTTTACATAAGTATGCTCCCTGGCTCTGATCCATCCTTGTTAAAGGGCCGCGGCGGGAGCGGGATGTAGATCATCATCTGTCATAAAAAGAACCTCGATCCGAAGAGTGGTGCCAACTGTTTGTGCCGGTCGGAACTCGGCGGCTGCAGGATAGGTTCGATCTCGCCGTGTGCATATGCATGCTGCAGGATGATTCCAAGAGGGCAACCCGCCGCGCGCATTGTGTCGCGTTGCGACGTAATGCTGTGTGACATGCTCTTACGCTTGGCCAAGCGGGACTGTCCATTCGGGATGGAGGTCATGGCTGCATTTAATGTGAGCTTGGCGTACATGATCTGGATTCTTCCTTCGCCGAAACATCGTGCGGTACTTGTAGGTGAGTTTAGATGGGACTCGGAATCTCGCTCAGGATGGTGAGCTCCATCTGCGGAGCTTGAACTCGAGGCCCTCCTTGCTTCAATAATTTCAAGCTTTACATGCGGTTCTACAACTTGACGCCAACTGGAAGAAAGGCCTCTGTTACTCCGTCACACCCACCACCGGAGCTCCCTCGAAATCTCCCCCCTAAGGATCCGATCCTCCTCGTCATTTCGTCTTTCCTGCAGTTCACGACTCGACCTCTCCGGTCTGATCCTTGGGTATCTGCACCTTTCTTTTCTACTGCACCCAATCCCCCACCACCTCGATCTGCACCCCACGTCAGAGAGGCTCGAAACCCAATCAGGCGCACTCTGCGGGTTGTCCTGCCAAGACCAGAGTGGCCGGGTGATTCGCCGGTGGTCACCCCTCCGAATTCCCGGCCCCACTCTCGGGAGGAAGGCCTGACCATTTCGGCTCCTCCGCATATGTTGCCCCGTGACAACCCACGTCGAGTGGTCTGAGGTGGTTTGAGGGGCCCAATGAAGGAAGGAGAGAGCGATGCTGTGGCATGCTGCTGTTTACTTGGCGTTATAAGCACATGCGACGATGACTGGAGGTTGGGACTTGGGAGTGTGAGAGCTGAGCTGCACCTTCCTCCAAGCAAAGCTGCTATAGATGGGAGCTGCCGGTTTCGGTGATCACCTCGTGGGATACACCTGGTAGCTAAAGCGCGCGGCACGGGATGTGTGGCATCCACGACCAAGTTGGAGCTTGAAGATCACCGCACTGCACCTCGCATAAGTCTGGAGCCCGAGGTGGCTCCTGCCCTACTTCCAGACCCAGCCAGGCCAGCTCAGCAGGTTATAAGAGACCACACCCTCTTCTTCCGATCCAGATCTGTTCCCTTTCCTCTTCCAACCCAAAGTGAGAACTTCACCACAGCTCCACCACATCCAAGCACAATACGTTCTAGCAAAACCAACCCATACCATATCCAAGATGGCTCCTTGGTAAGCACCGCCCTCTAAACCACCCGCGACCTCGTCCTCGACGTGACGAACCAGTCCAAACCATCATCAACCCGGGTGCTGACGTTACAATCTCCCAGTGACTGCACCACCTGCGGCTGCTCCAACTGCGAGGGCTGCTCCTGCGGCTCCTGCAAGGTACGTGTAGCACCTCTCTCTCTCGTGACCTCTCGACCTGGTGCCGGCCTCAACCTTCATCCGGGATGCCTCTTCCAATCCCTTCGTCTCCCGCTCAGTGTATCTTCCGGTGATTGCCAGTTGCTAACAGTACCTAGCACTAAACCCTCTCCGCACGACGGGCACTCTACCGACCCTCCCCTCAAAACCGTAACTGTCTCGACCGGCACACATGACACTGCGGGAACTAGCAAGTCGTCACCAACAAGGAGCTGGGACGTGAGGGTGGTAGTATGACCGGACGTCGGGGATAGCATATTTGCCTGGGTTCAGTCGTCGATGTGCTCTTTCGCGATGCTTTTATGGGGGAGGAACATGATGCCGAATGAGGGCCAACAACCACTGTTCGGAGCAGGTTGCTTCTTCTCATGGACTCAAGTTACTTCTTAGCCTGAGGTAGTTAGGAACTACGCATGTTTCAACGCCCCTTGCATACTTGGTCTCGTCTGCTCGTGGCTCTACGCTCTACGGGAGAGTGATGCCGCGTTCAGTGACTGACCGTACCAATGCGTCCCTTGCGAAAACCTCTCCATTGTATTCCGTCGCCAAGCTGGTGTGGACGAGGCATATGCTACTCTAGCTTCGTCAGAGGGTCGTAACTCCTCCCGCAGGAGGGATATGGATCGTGTCAACTTCCATAACATAAACTCTCCAAATAATGGTGTTCATGGTCAACCTCCGGCTTCATTGCCGAGTGACAGGTTACATAATAGGTGCGTTGATCAACTTGATCATCGGGAGATGGGGTATGACACTTCCTCAGTGCCGCAGCTTGGCCCCCACGGCCTGGCCGTTGTCCACACCTTTTTTTTTACGTATTACTGTTCCTGAAGCAAAATCTCCCTCGAATAAACGCAGACAAATACAAACTCGGATGACCCAGTCGGAGAAGATGCCACCGGCGTCATCAGCCGCACGAGGGCTTAAGATGACATGGCTCGTGGCAATCGTATGCAAACAACTGTGAATCAACATCGAAGCTTCCGGCCTCGACATCCAAGCATTCAGACATGTTTGGAGAAATTGAGCAATCACGCCAGGAAGGCGTCGGTACCGATGTTGAGGCGGAGACAGATCCGATACATCCTCTCGAGATCAGTGGAGGCGAAGATCCTGGATCGAATTAGCGGCGCATCTCCACATCCGCGAGTACGGCCCGCTTGGCTCAGTGGTAGAGCGTATCACTAGTAATGATAAGGTCATCAGTTCGATTCTGATAGTGGGCAGCCTACGATTATCCCGATGATCAAGTTGCTTTTGGCCCTTTTTTTTTTCCCCCTTGGTCTCCTTTGCGCGTCGACGGACAGACTTCGTCTATATGAGGTGAGAACCTGATCACCATCGGGCGCTGGTCCGCTCACTAGTACTAGCTAGCTACCTACTCAATGAGCTCGCAAGCAGACACCTCGAGACATTCTCCACAGCAGACTCCAGCTCGCTTGCAAACTCGTCTTTCCCCTGCTTCTGCAATATCCCGCGCTTCCTCTTCCGATGCACGCCGTTAGCGCCTACGGAGCCGAGGGGCTGGCGACCGTCGAACTCTGCACGTTCGAAGTCCACGACCATGAGACTGCCGCTGTCCGTGTCGTACAAGATGTTGCGTGGCTCGGCGTCGCGGTGGAGGACGCGCAGCTCGTGCACCGCCTTGAATATCGCGGCGACTGCGTTGACGGCCTGGGCGGCGTTGACACGGTCGCCACAGTAAGACAACGGCCGCCCCGCCCAGCTGAGGAACATGAAGTGCGTGTAGACGTCGCTGTCGTAGTAGTACGGCTTGACTAAGTTTATGTGGCCGAGGCAGACGGGAACGTACGTCCCCTGGATGGGCTGCAGTCGGTCGTACACCTCGTTCTCGTGCTGCAGGAGGGAGGGCACGGTCGAGAACTTCCACGCCCTTGGCGACGAGCGTGTAGCCGTGGCTCGACAGGCGCACCTTGAAGAGCGAGCCGCGTGCCCCGCATAGATAGAGCGGCGCACAATCCGCATCGGGTCCGCATCGGGGCCGCGGTCCGTCGCGAGCTGGTCGATGTGGGCTTGCCCGTGGTGGTCCGCGTTGGGGCAGTGTTCGTCCATGGGGCCGCCATATGCCAATCCCAGGAGGCACCGTTGGGTGCAGAACGGCCGGCTTTGTGTGTCCGTCTCTGTCGCTTGGCCCTGTTCCTGCTGCTTGCCTCGGCGCCGTCGTCTTCGTTTCGCACCAGAACCCGAGCCCTTGGTTGTCGACGGCACTACTCTCCCGCCCGTGCGAGGTTGAGTGGGAGTCGGGGAAGGAGGATCCTCGGCGTCATCGTCCTCCTCTTGGCGTCGAACGGTAGCGTCCGGTGGCTGGCAGCGGGAGCGGGTTCGAATTGGCGATCGCTCGAAGCCCTTCCAGCGGTGGGGTTTGTAGGGGGAGGCGCGGGGTTCCTTGCCTTTGCGAACTGTCTCGGGGATTCTCCTTAGCATAGCATCGTACTCGACAGCCCAAGTACCAAGCCTCTCGGCCTCGTCATGCCACGACTCGGGCCGTGGTCTCGCGCGTACAGCCTGGAGGATGAAGGCGAAGACCTGCGCGGCGGCGGTGCGATGGAGCCTCGTGTCGTCGTCATCCATGACGTCCAGGTTCGGCACGCAGACCGAGAAGTAGACGGTAGCAGGATCGTCCGGGATGTAGAGGAAGACGAATGCCTCTGCCGTGCATACGTAGCCGTACTGGATGCCCTTGCCGATCATTTACGAGAAGAGCTGGGTCACGACAGCCGCAGCGAGTGCCCCTTGCCGTGAAGGCGAAGCCCTGGCAGTCCTGATTGATCACGTCACGTTCCGGCCAGATCTCCGACTCGAGACCCGTGGCGACCTCGTCGACGCTCAGCTTGTGCGGTGCCTTGTACTCGATGGCGAGCGCAGGTATATTCTGGCCGCCCGAAGTCCTGTATATACAGAACTGGTGCGCCCGGTTACCCTTGCCCCTTGCCCTACGACGGGTCCTAGGAGCCGCCGGTGGCTGCCGCAGGGCACCCCCCGAGCCGTCGCCGCTGCCGCCCAGAGTCATGTGCTCCAGCGGCCCAGAGGTAGGTTCGTCGTTGATATCACCGAGATTTGTATGGCTCTCAAACGATATGGTCCCCTGAAGCCCGAGACCGCTTCGCAATACCGGGTCCATGTACGCCCGATCAACCAGCTTCTGAACCGCGTTTTCGACGACATCGCGCTCAAAGTCGCGGAGTCCAAGCTCGCTACTGATTGGCTTAAGCAGCGAACTCACGTAGTCCAACTGATGCCGAGATAGAAATGCGGGCTGGGAGGAGAATAAGTCGCCGGCGGTCGAGAGAATGTTCCAGATCTGCTCCTGCCTCGCGGCGAAGTCGTCCCAAGGGACGATCCGTCGAGGAAAGATTCTGCCCGTCGGATTGGTAGTGTCGCCTTGTGTAGTCGACGACGGGTCGGTCAATACCTGGATGGCAAGATTGAGCGAATGACGGGCCTCGAGATATTGCAGGAGGGTCTGTGGCAACGACGCTTTTGGGCAAGCTCTTCGGCCTCTTCACGTCGTCGTTGTTTATCCAAAGCAAGTGTCTCGGCCTCTTCGCGTCGGCGTTGCTCCTCGCGTAGCAGGCGTCGCACTCTTCGATATCCTCCATTGCGAATGTAGGTATGCACACGGTTCCTTCATTCAGCAAATAGGACAAACGTGGGTCTTCTTGCTCGAGGCGAAGGCCCGCTTGGGCCGACTTGGACGCCAGTGACGCTTGGGTGCGAGCTGATGGACCAACTGGAATACCTTTTGCCCAACTGGAACACCACTTGAACAACAGAGGGTCGAAGACACCGCTGACAACGCTTGCAGCAGACCAGGCAAGAGATGAAACTGCGAATTTCGGTACGAAGTAACGTATTCCTGCTGAGACTACAAATTACAATGTTAAGAAAGCACAACCAAGCACAACGACACCCGTTAACAGGCTTGCACTCCCAACATCTCGCCTCTCCGCACCGGAAGTCTTCTTCACCGGCTCAGCAGAGGCAGCAGCCGGACCAGCCTGCATGGCACTTCCGCCCGTCACACCGTAGCTCACCTGCGCACCACTAGTCCCATTCCCAGCCACACCACTCGCGAACCCAACATCAACCGTAAACGGCTCCGCGCCGTCAAACCCGTTCACCCGCCCCAGCAGCACCTCGAGCGCCCGAAACGACACCTCGGGCGCAGCCATGCTCAGAAAATGACCGGAGGTATCAACCCCCAGATACGTAAGCCCTCGTTCAGCATGCACAGTGCCGACCACACCCCTTCCCCCACCAGCCGTCAGCCCGACCACGGCGCCGGCACTCTGCAGCGCGGAGACGTACTCGTCGCTCAGGCCGGGCATGATCAACTCATTCCCCTGGCTGCGGGGGTCGCTCTCAAACCCCAGCTTACCCCCCCAAGTGAGGTTCTGCAGCATCAGCAGCGTGCCCTTCTCCATGAGGACCCAGTCCCGCGCGCCGTGCGCGATGATGACGTTCTGCGTCCTGTCGATCACCCCGGGCAGGACGGGCTGCGATCCCGGGCCCGAGAGGAGGCTGTCGTCCGTGCCGTTGACGAAGACGTCTACTCCGTTGTTGCCGCTCTGGCAGAAGAGCCAGGTCTTGTTGGGGGCGTGGATGGCGGTCTTCACTTCGGGGAGGTCGAAGTACACGGCGGCCCCGTCGGGGACGAAGTCGACGCCGTCGGAGAAGCCGAGGGGGTCGTACTTGCGCGGGCAGACGGTCAGGATGTCGTAGGGGCTGAAGCAGGGGTTCGCGTCGGTCGCGGCCGTGTAGAAGGTGTTGAGGAGGTCGCACCCGGGTCGAGGGGCGGAGCCGTCGGGGAGGGAGCCAGGGGGTAGGGAGGGTTGGGGCTCCAGGGCCGGGTAGACGAGGTATTTGGCTAGGTAGTCGGTGTACCCGCACGACTGGGCGGCGGAGCGGAGGGAGTCCTTGAAGGAGGCGTTGAAGGCGAAGACGTTGGACCACTGGTCGTGGAAGGTGGCCGCCGTCAGGTCCTGCTGCAGGATCGGGTTGGAGTAGGTGCCGTCGAAGATCATCATCCCGGACACGTCGAAATAGGTCTTGTCGGCGGCGTCGAGCATGGCGCCCGCGATATAGGGGCAGTACATCCCGCTGTAGGAGGAGCCCGTCACGTAGACCTTGTACCCTTGCAGCGCGAAGGCGTCGACGAAGTTGCGCCAGAAGCCCATGAACTGGCTCGCGACGTCGTGCTCGTCGCGGGCGGTCGCGTTGCCGGTCGAGAAGCCGGCGCCGACGGGCTGGTCGATCCAGACTACGTTGGTGAGGCGGTGCCAGCTCCAGGGGTTGGCCACGGGCGCGAAGGTGCCGGGCTGCCAGAGAAGGGGGCCGTTTTCTTGGAGGAGCTCGCCGACTGAGGAGCAGCCGGGCTGGCGAATTGGGTTAAGTTAGTCGGGTGGGTTGGCCGCACGTTCGCGAGGGAGGTTGTTACTCACTCCGCCTGTTACCCAGAGGAGGATCTCCTTGTTCGTCTGGGCTTCCTCGCTGGTCGACGGGAAGAACCAGTAGAAGAGCTCGGCGCCCAGGTTCGCATCGCCGATAGGGAGTGACCCGGCGTAGGACTCGCCAACGTCGAAGCCAACGTTTGGGAGGTTGACGCCATCGACGGCGAATTCTAGAACCTCGTGAGTTTTCTTGAGCTTAGAAAGGGGCGACTCGACTTACGTCTCGTCTTGTCGGTCAAGAAACGGCTCGTCGAGTTTGTCGAGCTCTGTCTCCTTGGTAGCTCGTGTGCTGCACCAATGGTTTCTGGCCCGACATGCCTCTCAGAAACAGGTCGCCAGTTGAGAGTCGCGCCCACACATGTCGCAGACAATGTGAGAGATAGTAAGGACTTCATGACGAACTGTACGCTGAAGCGCGCCTGCTTCCGGTCGTCAAGTGTTATGGCGGACCGAACGAGATGTCTTTGGCACGCGGCCAAGACACGGTGCTTCTGCCGATATATGTGCTGATGTTGGGCATAGCTACGGGAGGGTTATATGATCACCAGTCCGGGATATGTCGAAGTCTCTCGAGTGATAAACGGTGATAAGGATCCCTCTATCTGGACTCGAGGGTTTGTGCGCATTAAGGTTGCGACTTAGAACGACTCCTGTCAGCCGATCATCAAACCCGTAGCGACTGTGCTTTCACGGTAGTTAACTTACCTGGCAAATTGTGCTGATTGGGGATCTCGTCGATCATGGCCATGCTGAAACTAGATCAGTCCCTGAAATCGTTCTTTGCCGACGATGAAATGCAGCTGATGAAACGATCGAAAAATACTGCCGAATACTGCCACAGCATACACTCAAATTTTGGGAGGCTGCCGTTAGGCAGTTCAGAGGGAACTGACGTTTGACTTTTGACATCTCGCAAGCCATCCACAGCTACCGACTTCACGCTGCCGTCCCAATATGAGCCAGCAGCCTCAAATTTCCAGACGATGGAACTCCCTTGAGACTTATTTACAACGCTAGAAGGCGTCTCGAGATCTTGACGAGTCCCATTCTCGAAGCCAAGGTGTGAGCGTGCTGCGATCAACCTGCCCGAGCAGGCGGGACGCCAAACCACAATGGCATGGATTATGGCACACCAGGGAGGAACAAGAAAATCGAAGACAACGGATAGGTTTTAATATTCCAAAAAGCTCACCTATGACAGGCAGCGATGTGATCTAATATTTCGCTTCCCACCAAAGGTTTAATGGCAATCGACCTTGATACATCCAGCCTGCAGACAAGTCAGTAGAGAACACTGTCTGGTGCCCGCCGGCTTAGTTCGGTCTGTCAGTTGTCGCCCATTGCTTCAAGAAGTCTCCTTGCAAAGGTCATGATGGCCAGCTAGCTGACTGAGAAGGGGTTGGGTCGCCTGTAATTAGGATCAAAGGCCAAGTCCGTTGCCAACGGTGCTTCCCTGGCCTGCCAGACATGGCCGCCTGGGCGGATAGTCCCCATCTAGCTTGCTGATCCAAACTACAGGCCCGCGCCGACGACGACGCATTCGAACAGAGGACCGGCATTTGCGCCTAGGTATGCTAGCCAGTGGCGTGCCCTTTTCCAGGGCTGTTAGTATCCCCTATAAGCTCAAGCACTTCTCCGGATCCTCGCCGCCGTCAGGACCAGCCTGTTCTCTCAATCCGGCCACCTTGCGCTTCCGAGCATAGTGAAAGCTGGCGTGAGTGGTTCCCACTATGTGACGTTGAGCGAGATCGTATGCGAGCCTCTCGAGCTCTAACTTGTAAGTTGCTCTCGAGTTTACTATAACGTTACTAGACTTAGGTATCGGCGACATTTCCACCCAAATTATGTAAGCATGAGGAGGCGCGACCCCCGGGCCGGGCCGGGCCGGGCCGCTTGCGGTGGACTTCATGTTCGAACCTCCATTCGTATGGCAGTCAAACCTCCACTCCAATGGGCACTTTTGCTCAAGGGTTGCGATGATTGCCATGGATAGAGACATCGTGTATTTCTGTACGAGCCTCACAAGTAACTACTACCTCGCGGCTTACATCTCTGGGCTTTTTGGCCGCCACTTTAGTGTACCAACTGGCCATGGCGCGTCACCGTGGCCCGAGGCTTGACACCGTCTCTTCCAGAAACTCGCAAATTGCACACGGTTTTGATCTCCCCCATTGTGTTGCAACCTTGCCATCCCATGACCCATTGACGGGACAACCACGTCCAGGCAACAAGTGGGGAAGTGGGCGATATATGCTCGCTCATACATGACCACCAACGTCTCCTAACGACGGTTTCACCTTCCGAAAACGCTTCACACGCCTCGGCAGACTCAACCGCATCGCCCTCAATTTGTGTCTGAGGCGGGTCTGCCTCTTCTCCTCTTCATCCGAGAACTCGGTGACTTCTTCCGCGTTGGCATGCTGTTTTCCGAAGGTGTGCGCGGGCAGTGAGGCGTCGCTCCTGACTAGCTTTGGTGTCGGTTGGTTTGTATCTGATGGCGTCGACTCAAATTTGGCGGGTAGGTCTAGTGCCCTGTCCGCATGGCAAGTCTGCGTCTCTTTGGTCAGTTTGCATGACCCGCCAAGTCCATTTTCTTGGTGACTTGCCTTCTTCCTGGGGGTAACGGCAAAGCGGACTTCCTTGGCGTTGCCGCTGGGCATATGCTCTAGAGACCTTATTTTCAGAGTTCTCAGCAGTTCAGACACTCTCTCGACGGCGATGGCACGGTGCTGCTGTTGCGGTTTACCTCCGTCCTTGCTGACAAGCTCAACCGGTGGCTGTGCGGGAGGTTTCATATGTATCTTCAGCTCATGATGTTCCTCCTGCTCCGGCTTGGCCGTGCCGGGGAGATGCATCGCTATGTTGTGGTGGTGCAGTCGAATTTCTGTCTTGTATGCGTCTTGCAGCGCCCAGTGCTTGCGTGCCGCCGCTTTTGTCTTGCTGTCGAAGGGAGACTGGTGGTTGCGTCGCGCTTCCTCGTGCTGGAGGCGCAGTGGGAAGCGGCTCGATCCGCCGCCGTATCCGTTGAGGATGCGTGCATGCGGTAGTGGGATAGGCCTGGTCGGCTTGTGTGTCTGCTTGTGACGGACCGCTCCGCCGCGGCGGGCACCTGGTCTTGGTGGCACGGGGTGAGTGAAGCCTGCGGCGCTGGGGAGCGATGTGTAGAGGTTTCTTGCGATATCATGACGGGTCTCTTGCTTCATGTGCGCATGTCCTGCCTCTGTCTGATGGACAGTGGGAAGTCTTGTTTGCGAGTGGAACTTGACAGCGGCGACAGCAGAATTGCTGAGTACGAATTCAAGTGCTGCTTGGGTCGAAGGGTGCTTCTGTCGAAGAATAGTCGGTGCTGACGATCTCTAAGCTGGAGGGATGGGATTTTGGAACTGGTAGTCGCTTACCGTTGGCGTTTAACTGCCTGATCTCCATGTGATCGCGGCTTGCCGTGTGGCCCTTTGATGGAGCTTGGACACGCTTCAGGCGCCGTCCTTCGGGAATGGTCGTAGACTCACATGCAAACAGCACGCGCCTTATGACTTTGTCGAGGCGCTCACTAAGCTCGAGTCCCATCTTGGTGTGCTGGGTGATCTTTTAGGGATTATGGTGCGTGCTTGATACACGTCGACGGTGCGAAAGGTCTGTCTTGGGAAGCGAAGAAAGAGGACGAGGCCATGGAAAACCAAAACTCATGTCGCTATTTGTGTGATTGGGATCTGCGAATTTAGGTTCAATCTTGGTGGATGACGGTTTTCTCTTATACTTACACGTTGGGAGGAGTTGGCAGAGTTCAGATGACTATGGTTGCGCGAGGGAGTATGGACGAAATATCGGATAGGACTAGACTGAGCAAATTATATCTCTCTACCTCTTCCGAATCGAAAATACAACAACGGACGATGCATGCACACGAAACCCCATTTCATAACGATCTGCGCCTCCTCTTCACGCAACCGCCGAGACAACCTTTCAGTGCCAGTGGAAAACAGGCACGCAGAAGTCCGCACACTGCTCTGCCTGCCACATCCCATGCTAGAGCATCCTTTCGAATTGTGCACCCATACCCGATCCCTCATGTTGTTTGAAATGACGCCAGCCTCCAGAGTGTGTCGCGGGGGCGTCATGCGATGTTACCCGCCTTCAGAGTTGTGCCGCGGAGTGTAGCCGTTCCCCCGTTGTGCAGACGATGCAGAGAGAACGATGCAGAGAGAACAATGCACAGCCGTGTCAAATCTCCTTATACAGACTCCGGCTTTGACTGGGCACTTGCGAAAGAAGCAGATTCTGTGGATGAGCCGTCGCCCGCCGCTGGTTTCCCGTTATAAGCTCCAAGCTTGCCCTTGTGGTTGTTGCGGGGCGTTGCGATACGAGGGAGCTTGTCGGAGGACGAATCCGAGTGATGTCCCAGGTAGCCCGGCCCAAATCGCCGCTGGCTCGTTGACAGAGATGACCGAGGAGTCGGCACGGAGCCCGGAGAGCCCGGGTGTAGTTGAAGCGGCGGCATCCTCTGGTCGTCTGGACTTGCCACCGCTGTGCGAGCTCCTGCTGCTGCTGAAGGGCTCGACGGATGCGTTCCCGCTGGCGAGTGGCTCACCGCTGGCTCTGTCGGCGATTTCGGGACCTTGTCGTTCGCTTTAGCACCGGGAGATATTCTGAGGCCGGATACTCCAGTGGGAATCGTACATGTCCCTCCAGATGGCTCCCCGTTCTTGGTCGGATTGGACGCGAGTGGCTGAGGATGCCCATTGTTGTGGCCAGGGTTGCCGGCAGATCTGGGATTGCCGCTTGCTGGTGCTGTACCAACCTCAGCAGTGCGCCTACGAGAGGAGACACTGAAAGAGCATCTAGAATAGCAGGTGCCCATGTGTGACAGCGGTCTGGTAGCGAAGTGTCGAAAATAGAGATAAGGGGCCAGTGAGAGGCTGCCTTCGTGAGCGTTTGTGTCTCCTTGCTTGTTCCTGTTGTGGAAAGCGTTCTGTAACAGATGATAAAGAATATACAGCCCGTGACTTGGGCGGCGCTGAAGTTCCAAACAGGCCTTCCCTCCATGATCGGCATCAACACTGGCGCGCGGCGGTAAGCAACAAACTTTGCCATCCCTCCGTCGCTTGATGAATCTGAAAAAAGCAACAAGGCAAAAGAACGGCGCCATCAAGATCACGCAATCATACAAGAACACGTCACTCCCATAAGTTCCTCAACGGCCACTGTTGTTTTCCAGGAGAGGCATGGTTGCACGCTGTTGCATATAGACTGTAGCAAAACTTCGATCGAAACGCACGTGTCAGACATACCAGCATTCAAGGATTTGTTGGCCATCCTCTCGGATGTGAAGCCAATTCGACGACACTTGTCGTTGAAGGCAGGGGGAAAGTTATTTCAGCCCCTCGGCGATCGGTCGCCCGCTGTGTTTCACACTCTGCGGAGCATTTTGTTGGCCAGATATACTCAATTCTTGCAGTCGGCGTTTTGTCCATGCTGGCCTTAACCTTTTGTTCATTGCTTCTTGCCTCGTGCCAGGACACAACTCAGAACCGGGAGTGAGGGACCATTGATGGTGTGCCGTCCAGTGTAGGGTAAATGACGTCGGAAAGATTACCTAATGTCATTGTGGCTATCCACCTTTCGTCCGATATCACGTGGACTCGTGCCATGATCGCGCCATGCCGATCATGGAAGGTGCTGCTTGCTTCTCGGCTACGTGTACATGTCCGGCATTCGATGTCCGAGCAAAGGGACTCGGAGATCGGATCATGTCCCCACTGAGTCAGTAAATGTAGGAAGTCTGGACATAAAACCTGTGGAGGCCCCAAGAAAGCGCGTGGCGAACAGAGATCTGCATAGTGCGCAAGCGTAACTTCAGAACCTTCTCCCGACCAGATCGAGACGCAAGACAACCTCAGATTTAAACCCAAAATGTCGTCGCCACAAGTCCCCGCTACATCGCCCACTCTACCGGAAGGCTACAGACTCCACGTCGGCTACCCCAGCGTGTCCGAATACTGCCGCTTGAGACGGGAGTCAGGTCTGACTCCCAAGTCCGAAGTCCAAGCCGCACCCATCCCGCAGGGAAGCTGGTACGGGTGCTACATCTCGTTTACCCCTGCATCGTCCACCTCGTCCACTGCCGTCGCCATGGGCCGCATCATTGGCGACGGGGGCTGGTACTTTCATATCGCCGACATGGCGACGCTCCCGGCGCATCAGAGGAAGGGGTTTGGCAAGGTGATACTGAGGGAACTGGTGGGTTATATCAAGACACATGCGCCCGTAGGGGAAGGGGCTGAACCGTACGTCACGCTGCTAGCGGATGGGCCCGGGAGGAAACTGTATCAGGGGTTTGGATTTGAGGAGACAGGCCCAAGGACGGTGGGGATGGCGCTGGCGAAAGGGTGGTGGCGGGAGGAGGTGCGGGAGCAAGAGAGTTGATGCAGGGCTCATGCGGGGGGCTGGGTTAGGTTACGATGCGTTGGAGTGGCATGGAGCTGCACCTCATGGTCGGCCTTGTCAGGCCGGTCTCAGATCTTAGGTTTTCCATCAAGGTGTCGACTTAAGGCATCCGATTTCCGAGTCTTGACTTGCGACCAGATGAGAATTAGGTGGTCAGCCTGACGATGTCCGGTTCAACATATATCGTCATCAGACACGACCTCAAAGTGTATGACCCGCATCGTGACCACGGAACTTAGATCCTCAACTAAAGCTACAGCAGGCGGCCGAAACTCGCAACCTACAAAACTTGCACGTGCAAATGTGACTTAGTGAAGCATGAGACAGACTTGACTCTATCAAGGTTTGTCAGTTGCCCTCAGCATACAGACGAACTCATCTCGACATTGCACGACGGGGTCCGTGGGCATGGGACTATCTGTTCGACTTCTTCTTAGGAGAATCTTACTCTGCCCTTCTTTACTCCTCCTTGTTGTCCACCTTATCATCTCTTTGCCTTAGCTCTCACCTCCCCCCTCAACTTTGCCTGCTCAGTTAACCATAACACGGGGTCCATGGGCGACTTACAGCACACTCGCTGACAGAGTCTTCATCATCGACCTCCGCAGCAAGACGAGCGGAGTTCAGGTCTTTCTTTCGCATCTCTCGTTCTTCGCCATCATCACCTTCTCCCCTCGTCTTCTCTGTCTTCGCATCAGTCTTCAACTTGTCAAGTCAACATTGCCACAACGAGCCTGCCTGGTGACCACCACTCTAAGGCGACGTCAAGGGACGAAGTAAACTATCAGCAAAAGGAGTCCCCTGGCGCTGACACTCCATTCCAATCACGTCATGCCGAACTATTTCAGCAAGCCCACGCGCTGGGCGGGCAAGATCAAGAACAATGCCAAGAAAATGGGTTCGCAGATCTCGAGGTACGTCCATCCATTCCATTTCCTCCTCCATCAGGGGTCCTGCTTCTTCGTCCGCTTGCCCCAGTCCCCTCACCATCCCCATCCTCATCTCTTGCACTCTTCCTCCTCTCCATCCGGGTCCTCAATCGCCGTTGTCCGTCCCCTCCTCCTCCTTCCTCCACCCCGCTTCTCATATCCCTCATCCATCTATTATGTATCTCATCATCCATCATGTACCTTAACCATCCTCCTCCTCCAAACCCCCTCTCCACCCCCTTCTCCATCCCCTTCTCCATCCCTCTTCCTTCTTCCTCATCACCCATCCCCTCTCCTCTTTCATCTAACTAACCCAACCCTTACCCCCACAGCCCCCTAAAAACCCTAACCACCACCCTGGCCGCCAAAGCCGAGACCCATAACCTCCTCAACAAAGCCCACGCAGCCCTCTACTACATCGGCGCCGCCAGCAGCCGCGACGGCACCGCCCGCCGCTCCCCATCCCCATCCCCTCTCTCCCGCCGCCCGGACAAGCGCCGCCGCGTGCGCCGCCGCGACGGCACGCTCGTCTACCGGGTCTACCGCAAGAGGAACCCCGGTTCTGAGTCGGAGGATACGGATACGCTGTATGAGGGGAGTGATAGCGAGGAAGGTCGTGGGGGTGAGGAAGGGAGTGAGGGAGAGGGTGGGTTGGGTGGGGAGGAGTGGGGTGTGGTGAAGATGCGGGAGTACGACCCTCCGGGTGGTGCTCGGGTTGGGGAGGAGAGGGAGGATGAGGATAGTGAGTATGCAGAGAGAGATTTTGTTGAGGGCGATTTTGAGGACAGCGATGCTGAGGAAGAGGAGGAGATCATCACGCGGGGATTGGCCATCAAGGATGAGGTCAAGGGACACGGAGGTGGCGGGAAGAAGGCTGCCGGGGTGGAGGAGATGGCGACCGTCATGTTTGTGCCTGAGATCCCAGAGGAGCGGAGCATTTACTACAGTGCGCACACGAGTGTCTGAAAGGGAGGAGTATGTAGATAGGGCAAAGGGGAAGGGGATGTGAGTGGCTGACGGACGAGCGTTCTTGGGAGCGTGGTGTGGAAGGTTAAGAGAGTGGGAGCAAGTGAGGCACTGAGGAAAGGGAAATCAGTCCGCGCTGAGACTTGAGAATGGCGTTCAAGGGTTGGAACTGGAACAATGTATACCGTCACTGAGGTGAGGCTGCATGGGTGCCCGGCTTGGGAAGCAGCCAGTACAGGCGCAAAGGAAGGGTCCCCTCAGCAGGGTAACATGCATTCCGAGTTGATGTACGTTAGAACACATGTAAAAGATAGTCACAAGTTGAGACCTATGCCTGAACACGTCCAGCGACAATGCTTGACCAGATACCACTAGGTCTTCCCATCCAGTGACTCTTATCCGCTCACAGACACTGAGAGTACCAAGGATTCTGTGTCTGACAGGTGAAAGGCGACGCGCACGCCGTGGGACCCGTCCAACCCTGTCCACCGCACTGGCCCCAGTGCGTCTGGGCAGGGCCAGATGCTGTGGTTGTCGTCGTCTTCGTAGTGGTGGTAGTCCCTCTGCTTGTTGTAGTAGAAGTAGTCTTCGTCGAGCTGGTCTTCGAAGTGGTCGAGCTGCTGCCGCTGCCGCCGCCACCCGACGAAGTCTTGACGGTGGACCCGATATCTCCCCAGCGAATGTTGGAGAAGACGACGTGGGTGTCCGGGTGCTGGGCGATGATGTTCGCGGGGTTGCCTTCGGTGCTGCTGCAGGGCCCGTTGCTGCCGCTGTCGAGCCAGTTCATGTTCCCGCCGTTGTCGTTCCAGATGCTGAAGACGAGCACCATGCCGCGCCCCAGAGCCTGGCCCATACCAGCCAGGCCACCGTACGCGGAAGCCGAGCCGCATGCCGACGCCAGGATGCTGTCGCCGGAGGAGGAGGCGCTGGGGACCCTCTGTCCGTTCTGGACGTAGTACCGGGTGATTTGGCTGAGGGATCCGCTCGTGGTCCCGTCGCTGGTGATGAACTGGGTAACGACGGTGAAGGGCTTCGAAGTGTCCAGAGTGAGGCCCGGTCCGTAGTAGTTCTTGTAGCCCTGCGCATAGGGGTTGAGGCCACATCCTGATTTGTCGCAGTCAGTACTGGTACAAGGGTGAGGTGTGAATGCATTGGCATAGGCATTGGCCTCGAGGATGTCCATCTCGTTGCAGCAGAAGCCCTGATGGTTGGTGTTGAGGGTGCCATTCATCCAGGTCTGCACCGGACACTGGGCATCGCAGTATCCGGAACCGTAGTTGGCGCCGCCAGTGTTGTACGGGTTCCTTCCACCAGAAGCGTCCATCTCGGAGAGATACAGCGCGCCGTTCTCTCCGCACGGTAGCGTCGAGAGATCCACGTCGAAGCTCAGCTCTTGGTTCAGCAGCTTCATCAGCACGTAGTTTCCGTCCGGACCGAGCAGGTAGACGCGTGGCGAGGCGTTGCTCGTCGTGCCGTTGTTGGTGACGTACTGCTTCATGGTCATGGAATCTCCAGACACGGATATGCCGCTGCTGGCGTAGGTGGCGCCCTCGATGACACAGTTCTTGGCGCACGTTGCCTCGTCGGGACACAGGGTAGGGTCGACGCCGCTGGACGTGGTGCAAGAGCTGCTGCCAGTAGTAGTGTGAATCCAGCGGTAGTTCCAGTCGAGGACGACAGAGGTGTCCTGCTGTACGCATCCGCCGTTTGTGGTGCACTTCCATGTCGGTAATTGGGGGTGGACTTCTGGAGTCGATGAGCCCGGTTGTTGGGCGTTGGCGACTTTGGCTGCTGCAGCCAAGACCACCACAGCCAAGGAAGAGAAGCTGTTGCGCGCCATGTTCGCTCAGTTATCGAGGACCAGGCCTTTCCCTTGGGCAAAGGAGGATGAAGTAGAAATGGTGATCTGGTATCCCGTCCGAGACCAGAGGTATTGGCCTATTTGTAAGGGAGCTGATGGCCTCCGCGTCGCGCCGTGAGAGCCCACGTACACGAGGGGGGTGACTGCACAAAAGGGACATGATCACCGCCGCGTCGACGTTCTCAGCAATACGGAACTCTGGTCCGCGATGCTGTCCCTGGTGTTCATCGGGCCGGTCGCCGTGAGCCTCCATCGGGGTTGCCCTGGCTAAGCCGGATTCGGATCTCGGAGGAAGCCCTTGGCAACTGCTTCCGCCTTGCCCGGCCGCAGGTGCGCTGGACCACTCGCATGTTACGCTGAACCAGGTATTCGGTTCTTTTGAGTTCGGCCGGAGGGTAGCAGTCGCCTTCCCGTCCCGGGAACCAGGAGGTCAGCGATTGCATTGTACAGTGCCTATCCAGGTGCTTTTCACCGGAGCAAACCCCAGCGCTTGCTGTGGAGACGTGCGCTTCTGCTACTCAAACCTGGTTGAACAGACGAAGAAACGATTCTGAAGGCACTGGTGATTGGGACGGAAAGCCTTTGCGTCCTGGCTGCGGCAAGGCTTGTTTTTCAAGCTAGCTAGGATATAAAAGGGGATGGGGAAGGGTTGAGCGACGTGGACATCGTCGACAGCGGAGGCAGACATTCCATGTTCACGACTCACGCGAGCCTGTCACGCTTCGGCCAACCAACGAACAGATGGTTGATCACCTTATAGCACAGGCACTGGTTTCTTGCGAGTCAAGCTGTACTTACAGGGGGCTGTTTATTCATGCTTGATGGGTTGACGTCAGGTCAAGAGATGCTTCCATGTCACGGACCCGGCTCCACTCAATTCGAGGATATCATCGCGTCCATACCTAATGCCAAGCATCTGGACTGCGCCAAGAGCAGCAATCTCAAAGCTTGTTGCCATTGAAGCTCCGACGCTAACACATGCGTCCAGCCGCACGTGTTGCTCAATGACTACCAAGGATGCAGACGTGGCCCTCATTGCCGGGACTACCCATGTCCGGGCCAGCACACAGACCGCTCCAGGTGTCAACATCACCACCACCATCTAGGGAAATGCCATGCGGCTGAGCAGAGTAGGTCCCTCGATACTCCGACGGCATGCATCCTGTGGCTGCCGTTCCAGTGATTTCGCGGTTGTCTAGAGCATCTTCACAACAAGAGCATGTTAGCCGTCCGCCACCTTGGGGACGCCTCTGTCATCACTCGGCTGCTAGAGCGACTTGGCAGCAGCTTGTCAAGGCAGGGCGAATGAAGTGGCTGTTACTCCCTCAATCTAGTGATTGTTGTGGCGAACAACACGAGCAAGATGCACATCTCATCCTCAATATGTTGGGAGCTTTGCAGTGATAAATAGTTCCCATCGTAGCACAGTCACTGTCACCTCTTCTCCCAAAAGATCTCCCTCAAGCCTACCCCGGAACTGTGTCCATCATGGCCCGAATAACCCTCACTCTCTCCCGCGCCGTCCTCCTCGCCTCCCTCTTGCTGCTCCCCCCCGCCGCGTGCCACGACAAGACGACCAAAGTCAAGTCCGGCGCCAGCATCCAAACCGCGCTGGACAACGCCAAACCAGGCGACCACATCGTCGTCGAAGCCGGCACCTACCCAGAGCAGTTAGCCATCACGACCCCCAACATCCAGCTATCCGGCCAACCCGGCGCTACCATCGTCCCACCCACCACCTTCACCCCGAACTCCTGCTCCGGCCTCGCCGGCCCGGGTACCGAGGCTGGCATCTGCATCTCCGGCTCCGACATCGTCTTCGGCGAGCTCGAGTCCCCGGGCCACCGGAAAGTCACCTCGGTCGGCCACCGCGTCGCAAATGTCAAGGTGGAAGGCTTTACGGTCGTCGGCTTCGGGCTCAACATCGCCATCCTCGGCGCCCAGGACGCCGAGGTCCGCAAGAACACGGTCACCGACGGGGGTTGGTACGGTATCCTCACCGTCGGCTCGGTCTCTTCCCTCGTCACGCGCAATACGGTCTCCACTTCCGGGGCGCTGTACTTCATTGGCATATGCATGGACGACCCCCAACCCGCGCAGGTGACGCAGAATGTCATCTCGAACTACGGCATCGGGCTCTGTGTCCAGACGGCGGGCGCGGACGTGGGGCATAATAAGGTCTCCAACTGCTGCTTCGGGGCCTTCGTCGACCCGTTCGTCGACGGGGCCAAGGTGACGCATAACCATTTCTCGCACTCGAACCCGACCTGCCAGGCGGAGTGGGGAGGGTACAGCGCGGGGATATTGATCGACGGAGCGACGCACGCGGAGGTGAGGCATAATGATGTCGAGGGGATCACGGACTACGGCAACGAGGCGCTGATCGCGTATGGAATCGGGATTGTGGATGAGGCTGGGAGCGTGGCGAGGGGGAACCAGGTTACGCATAATACGCTGTGGGACAACGATTTGGATTTGCTGGTTTATACCAACGGGACGGATAACGAGGTGGCGCATAATAAGTGCTCTACGCCGGGGGAGCTCTGTGGCAAGTAAAATCCGGGTAGGATGGTGGACTGGTTTTCGCTTCTCTTGGTGCCGGTTTCGGAGACGTGCTTGGTGGGTTGGATATTGGCATTGTCGGATCGTGATTCGGTCCTGGACTGAATTGAAGGGGGGAGGATAATACATGTACTCCAAAAGTAATGTTATGCATAGTATAGTGATGGCGTTGACGTTCATCCTAATATGTTAGCGCCAGGACGTCCAAGGATGTTTCAAGAGTCTAGGTTCATGTTGTTGCTAGGTAGGCTCTACAGATATTGGGCAAGGTTTAAACAGGACGTACGACACCCAGGCAGCATTGATCTTCCCCCCCGGAACCCTTATAGGTTGCCCGCCGCACAGATGCCAGGACAATGCTGTAAGAACCATCGTGCCCGCAGCGCCTTCATCCCCCCCTTCCCCCCAGCACCTCACTTCGCCCCCCTCCGACGAGCAGCAATGGTGTAGAAAAAGCTCCCATCAAAAATACCCCGGATTTCCTCCTTCTTCATCTTGCCATCTTCGGGCCAGATCATCAGATAAGTAGCGACCCCTATAACACCATCGTTAGCCGACCTTTCTATCCCCTTTCCCCTTCCCTCTCTACCTCAACTCACACTCGAAAACCTGCCCAAACCACCCCAGCGGATCAACCAACACCCTCTGGCCCCTGTGGAAATCCCACAGGTCCCAGATCGTCAGCCCGTCGCCGGGCCCGTACTTGGAGAAGATGTCCTCGAATTTCTGCGGCACGAAACGCCCCTCGTTGTCGTACGCGCCGCTGTCGCTGCCGTGCTTGCACCGGTGAATGTTGGCGATGTAGATGCGGAACAGCGGGTCCGGGATGACCGAGGGTAAGGTCGGATACGAGAAGGTGGAGTGGATGATTAGCACCGAGAGGAGGGAGAGGGGGTGGCCGAAGCCGAGGCGGCGGAAGCCGGTGAAGGTGTCGAGGGGGTGGATTATACCGTCGCGGTCCTGGAGGAGGGGAGGGGCAGTCAGGTTAGCGGGGGTGGTTGTGTCGTGGTGGGTTGAAGGGCCTGGTGAGCTTACCTGGTCGAAGAAGTCGAGGTGCTGCTGCAGGACGCTCTGGTGCTTGTGGCGTTCGGCCCAGTCGTTGTCGGTTGTGCCCTCAGGCTTGTCGTAGCTCGGGGCCAGGTTGGCGCGTGCCACTCCTTTGGGGCCGAGTCAGTTGGGGGCTCAAAAGGTGGCATGAGGCTTATTACCGGCTTGCGCAACGCGTTGATCATCGTCAAGTTGGACGAACGGCGGCCTGGCAGAGGTTACTGGGTCCATGGGACACGGCCGTGGTGATGGAGCTCTCGTTCTTCTGGTCCATCACAACGCCGTCTGGGGGAACCGTCATTCTGCTGTTCTGGGCGCCCATCGTTTTGATGGACAGGTTGGGCGGCGAGGGAAGAATTCCGATAAATATGAGGAGCGGCGATATTGGCAGTACGACGAGATGTACGTAACGGTTATATCAGGGACGCAATGCGGACTGTCGAGAGAACGTGGCCGACCATGAATCTCGATGTAGACAATGGAGTCTGGATCCACGGACAAGATAAGGTACGTTGCAAGTGTTGTTGTTGATCTCACACGGAGGTGGATGTGGAGGAAAGGAAGGTGCCTCGGTTGGGCCACGCTCGGATATGCCGATAAGCCGGAATTCCTCGAAATGTGCACGACGAACAGGTACAGTACTCCTGTGTTGAGTTTATCGGTACAGTGGTAAGGTAGAGACTGCCGAGTGAGCTTTATCCAGACGGCATGCTACCGACAGGAAGCAGCGCCGGCTAGTGCCTGCCGACGCCACTTGCGTTGGAAGGGTCAGGTGAGTCTACCTAGACCTTCGGGCACGGAATGACATGATGCTATAGCAAGAGCGCGGCGGCAGTACAGGGAAGAGGTAATTTCCAGAGACATGGAAGTCGGATACGGCCTTCTTACTACCTTCCAGATCCATTCGGACCTTGCACTCAGGCAGTCATCTGAATCCTTCTAGGTCTAGGCAACTGCATCCAAAAACTCCCGACATTGCCTGGGGCCGAGACTCCGTTCACGCAGGCAGGCACCTAGGCCTGAACGGGAATATTTCCTCGACTTCTGTTGTCCGAGTGGTCGAGCGGCGGTCGTTGTAGACCAGCTCAGCAATCCATGCATGTACGCTTCGATTGCACCTCACAGTCAGCAAAGTTCACACTCCTGGCGGACGGCGCTCAAGAAGCGCTTGGCAGACCCCGCGAACAGATGAGGCGGGTTCGAGTAGCTGAAGCTCGCAATACTGACGCCCGGCTGTCACCGACACGTGAAATAGCCCAAGCCATGCCCGCTGCATGGCCAGCTAGTTGATAAGAATGGACCTGCATCAGTAAGGTGGCCCTTGGTCCCTCAACCGTCGACCCAGTATAGCTGAGCTTGACGAACAGGACTCGGTGGATGTTCCGAACTAGATGTTTCGATCTTCAGCGGTTATTCTTTTCGGTTGGGGTTAAGGTCCCGGAGAACCCATCCAGCCTGAGCCGCGGCGGGATGACCAACACTCATTTCCTGCAGCTGCTGCACAGCCTGCGTCATGCCGCGATCCTCCTCCGGCGCCTTGCCCATGCTGGTTATGGACGTCTGCCTCGTGTTGGCGCTGACGCTCGTGCTCACCGAGTTCGTTCGCTCGGTGGAAGTAGGCGAGAAAGGTGTCTGCCCGTCGTCGGTGCCCGTCATGGACGTGTCTCCATTGTCGTCGACCGCGGCTCGCCGGTATGGCGAGCTAGTGTCCGTGTCGGCCACGCTCGGGCTCGCCGAAGGGGTGCTGTTTGACGTCGAGCCGCCCTCGAGCACGATGCGTGTTAGGCCCGCGGCAAAAACAAAATAAGGGATGAAGCAAGGGGTGCGGCGCAGCGTGAAGAGGCTGGCATAGCTCTGCGTCACGTCGAGGATAGCCTGGACGGCTTCGGCGCACACAGTCCGCGGGGAGGCGCCCGCCACTTCCACGCCATAGTGGATGAAGGGGCGAAAGAGGGCCAGGAGACAGAAGTGGAAATAGATGCTGGGTGGGTAGGGGTTTCAGTCCAGGCACTCGTCGTCTTACTGGTATACGGGCCTGACTTACTGCACAAATAGGGTGCAAGGGGAGGAATCGCCCTGCCTCTTGAGAAAATTGGTAATCGTCTCGTACGACTCCAAGCATCTTTGATACACACCGGGGAGCTGATCGAGCGCCTTCTCGCCGCCCGGTTCGCCAATCCGTGACAAGAAGGAATACACGTATTCCGTCTGGTTGAAGATGAAGCCGCTCAGCACGTCTGCAGGCTCTGGTTCCGCCTGGCTGTCCAGTCTGCTCCGAAGAGCGTTCACTGATTCTTTGCTGTTAGACTGGCCTTGTGAGGGAAACGCTTCTAGAACTGGGGGAAGACTCACTTCGTTGCTGAAGCTGGGCAGCCAAAAAGTCACCGTCGTGGCCAATGAGGGTCGACACCAGAGGAACTTTCGAGTACTGGTGGTTGGAAGCCGGCGAAAGCTGGTCCGTAATGAGTCGTATGGCACTGGACGGACCCCGTTAGTGGACCGCCACCAAAGCCTTTGAATGTCGACGGGGGAACGTACCGAGTGAGCGATAGGACGCCCGTATAGGTGATGCATCTGACGGTGAGGTGAGCCCTGCGCTTTCCATTTCCGTGCCCTTCCAGATCCTCAAAGTCGAGGGCGCCCAGGAGGCGCAGCGCTTGCAAACAGAGCTCCTGCGCCTCGAGTTCCCGGCCGCAGGACATCTCCCTCACAGCAAGCAGAGCTAATGCCTGGATGCTAGGGAGGTTCGGTATCTGGGCCTCGAGCACCAGCAAGCCCTTGGCCTCGGCGAAGAACTGTTCGCCCAGTAGATATGCGTCGCCGGGCGAGGTAGTCTGAGTGGGTTCAAGGTAGCGTGTCGCTACGGAAGCAACGGCGTTGACAAGGGCTGGAGAGCAAAACCGACGCCCACCACTACGGTAGTCGCGCAGAAAGAGATCCTGAGACACCATGGTGAAGGGGGGGAATTCCCAGGAAAAGAACAGCCCTAGCAAGTGACCCAAGAGGGTCCTGTTAGCTGTGACCTTGGTCCAGGTGCCATTGCCCAGGGCTGGAGGACGTATTGAGGGGTCGTTGGCGCCGAAGCTGTGCCGACGACGAGCAGTATCGGGTCGGGTTGGAAATGGCGGACTCCCGGCGGCAGGAGACCTGGCGGATGCCAGCCATTCTGGGACCGAAATGTTGCCGTCCGCCGAGGAGATGGTAGGGTTGAAGCAATCGGCGTCGAATTTCTTGGCCATCTCAGTAATGATGCGTGTTCGGGTTGTTTCCGTGATACTCACCGAGTCTGATGCAGAAGTACCGTCCGCAGAGCGAGATGGCACGGGTAAAGAGGCTGTGGACTTGTCCGGGAGTATGCCTTCCTTGCTGTCTCCGGCTTCTTGTCGTTCTGCTTCTTCATCGTCATCTTCTTCCTCCTCTTCATTGTCGTCTTGGTCATCGCCAGAGTCTCGGGTGTCTTGTCCAGCCAGACTCTGAGCGATGGAACCGACTGGCTCTCCGGCGCGAAGTCGTTGTACGATGGCCTCGTGCTGGTCGAGAAGTAAGGCATTGAGAACGGCTCTGTTATTGAGTCGTTCTTGCTTGAGCGTCTCTACCTCGTCGCGTAGATGCTGCTTGCTTATGCTGGCCTTGGCTTTGAACACGCATTGTTCCCCGCGGGACACACACCTGGAACACGGAGACTTGCCGTCGCACTATGCGAAACGCTGCAGGTTAGTGGGAGAAAGGCACAGGGCGACACGTATGTCCATCAGCAACTCGTTGCCTGTAGTATGAACCCGCACAACCACAGTATAATAGGTCCCACGTACGAGCCTACAGCAAGGGGTAGCAAGGGTGCCACGGTATGTACATACCTTTGTTCTCTTCTTCCGGCAGCCAATGCAGGCGTTCTGTGTCATCTGCCGCCGCATGGAGCTCCGTGCCGAAGATTGAGGGCCATGGTCCAAAGGGGGTGCGGTGGACGACGGCGGTCCAGTAGGGAGAATGGTAACGCGTCTGGAAGTCATTCGAGAAGGGGGCGATGGACCATTTCGCCGTCGAGCGGCGATTTAACTTGGAGAGTGACACACCCAGAAGCCCAAGACCAAATCTCAAGAACACAATGCACCAAGGAGAAGACAATTCACAGCGAAGAAGGATGGCATACTGGACTCCTTTTTTTTTTTTTTGCTCGTTTTGCAACAAGGAATGCTGCCGAGCACCTGTTGGTCCAACACTGTCTACACAGTAAGTCGCTTGTTGTTTGGAGTAAGTAAGTGTGTGTGCCCGGGGTGGCGACGGCATTCGGGGGCCCGTGGCTCTTAAATTCTTATCGGGCTGCGCCAGCCCTTGGAAATGCGATGGAGATCGATCACCAGAACGATGGGGTTTCGGACAAATCGCATCTCTCTGAGCGACTCTTGGGGCGGGATGGATGGATTGGTCCCCAGAAAACTGCAGGCTCCACCACCTCCCGCAGGGTTGTTCCCCCTATGATGTAAGTGGGCAGGCTGGGTGTCAGGGTGTGCTAAGGTCTTACTGACAGTCTGGCCATTTCCTTGATTCTTGGAGTCTCGGCAGAGGTGCCGAGCGATCGCTGTTAGGGGACTAGCAGAAGAGAAGCCCGGTCTAGAAATAGACAAGTCTCAAGTTACTCTTGGAATACTACATCTGAAGGCTCGAATCTTACACGTGGAGAAGAAGATTCGCGGAGAGGTAAGCGATTCAGCACGACGTCTGCTTACCTGTGGTAGACTGGAATAACACGCGTTTCTCTCCGGACGGCCCGGGTAGCTCAGTTGGCTAGAGCGTGGGACTTTTACGACACACCAGTCCGATATCCCAATGTCGAGGGTTCGAGCCCCTCTTCGGGCGGCGTTACTTTTTGCCCTACTGTGCAAGTCGACTTGCTACGTGCTGCGACGCCGTGATGGCCTTTTGGCTCTGGTGGGGAGAAGAATCGGCAGACGAATACTCCGGGAAACTTTACGAGATCTGTTCGTCCATCTCGAAGCAAAAGTGCTGCTTCAAACTCTTCAACCCGACTCTGGCAGCCGCTGCACCTTCCAAGGCACTAGCTGTCAGAAACCGGATTTTCCGGGAATTCTTCACTCGAATAGGTGAGTTTATCATGTTGAGGCTATCACATGCACCGGGATGGGGCAGCAAGAGCCTTGACTGGGTGTGGGTCAACCAGACCGGACACTCCGGAGTCATGTGACTATCCGGAAGAGATATACCCGGCTTACTAAGGGAAGCTACGCGCTACTGTGTACCGTGGCGGTTTTTCGAGAATTGGCTCGTGCACCTGCGACGGCAACCCTGCTGAAGATTACTGTGGTAGCGTGCCAAAGTTTTACCCCCATGTCAAGTACCAGTGGGGCACCTAATTACACCGCTACTTTTCAGGACCCCATACAATTACAGTACGTTTCCTGAAGCCTACGATGCCTTCCTATCACCACATTGTCGATATATCAAGACCTCTATTTTACTACGATAATAATGGCGCGCCCACGAGGGACTATAGGCCGGAGACAATTAAGTGCCGAGCAGCGGCAACGTATTCGAACGCTCTATTTTGACGCGCACCTAAGCAAAGCCCAGATTGCCTCTATTACAGGCGCGACCCCTGATCAAATACGGTATACGATTCGAGCTCCCTCCGCAGATATTGCTCCCAGGAGCGGTCGACCGCGAGCCTTGACGCCAGAACAAGAGAGCGAACTCGTCGACTTCGTCTGCGCCTCGAAGGAGAACAGGAGAATGACCTTTTTACAGTTATCCCTCGTTCTTTTCTCAGGGGTCTTTGGGATGTGGACGATCAAGAGAGCGCTCTATCGTCTTGGATTTCGACGACGAATTGCTCGTAGGAAACCCCCTATCTCCGAGGCAAATCGAGTCGCGCGTTTGAACTGGGCCCTCGAGCACGTCAATTGGAGCCCTGAACAATGGGCAAAGATCCTCTGGACCGACGAAACGTGGATTACAGGAGGCCCTCACCGCAAGCAATACGTAACGCGGCGTGAAGGCGAGGAGTGGGATCCTACCTGTATTGTCGAAAGGCATCAACGGAAACGCGGCTGGATGTTCTGGGGCTGTTTTTCAGGTGCAAGTGGCAAGGGCCCTGGACTCTTCTGGGAAAAGGATTGGGGCTCGATCAATGAAGAGTCCTATAGACAACGTACTGTACCGATCATCGACGGCTGGATCAGGCTTTGCAGGCAGGAGAACGGGCAGGAGCTCCTACTTATACAAGACGGCGCCCCGGGGCACGCCGCAGCCGCAACTCACGCTGACCTCGTAGAACGAGGCGTACGTGTAATCCATTGGCCTGCCTACTCCCCTGATCTCAACCCTATTGAAACGGTATGGAACTGGATGAAGGACTATATCGAGGACAAATACGGCTATATCGAGAACCCGTCGTACAATAGGCTACGTGCGTGGGTCTGGGAAGCGTGGGATGCAGTTCTAGAGGCCTGGTTGATGGAATTGCTTGCCTCTATGCCTCAGCGGTGCGAGGCTGTGATCAAGGCAAATGGGATGCATACAAAATACTAGAAATCTAGTACTAGAAATGAGCATTTTAATGTATAGGGCGCAATTCGCGTATTGTAGGTCATAGCGTTACATAGCGTGGTGACCTGTGGGGCCAGTTAAACTTACCCATCACACCACAGTACACTGCGGTCGCAACCAGCAAACCTCGAGAGCACGAGCACAGAGCACGTCACAGACTCATCCTTTTCTCCCCCACACATCACACATCACACATCACATCGAACACGGGAGGGACACCTTCAGAGATGCCGCCGCAAATAAAACAAGACCTCAACCGCTCCGGGTGGGAGAGCACCGACTTCCCGTCGGTGTGCGAGAACTGCCTGCCCGCGAACCCGTACGTCAAGATGCTCAAGGAGGACTTCGGCGCCGAGTGCAAGCTCTGCACGCGGCCCTTCACCGTCTTCCAGTGGGCCGCCGACCGCGCCCACGGCCGCCGCAAGCGCACCAACATCTGCCTCACCTGCGCGCGGCTCAAGAACGCCTGCCAGTGCTGCATCATGGACCTGCAGTTCGGCCTGCCCATCGTCATCCGCGACAAGGCCCTCGAGCTGGTGGCGCCCGGGCCGAGCAGCGACATCAACCGCGAGTACTTTGCGCAGAACAACGAGCGCGCCATCGAGGAGGGCAGGGCGGGCATCGAGGAGTACGACAAGGCCGACGACAAGGCGCGCGAGCTGCTGAGGAGGCTGGCGCAGAGCAAGCCTTATTTCAGGAAGGGCAGGGCCGTGGACGAGGAGGGAAACCCGGACACCCCCGGTGGTGGAGGCGGTAGTAGTAGCAGTGGCGGACCCGGGCCGATCAGATCTCGCGACTCTCGACCGACGCCGCCGGGATCGCGACCGGGCGGTCCGCGGTCCGCGCGCAAGGCACCCTTCCCCGCCGCCATTAACCAACCTCCCACACCGAAGGACTGGCTGCCCCCCTCCGACCCGAACATCATGTCCCTCTTCGTGACGGGCATCGAGGACGACCTGCCCGAGTACAAGATCCGCGACTTCTTCAAGCCCTTCGGCAAGATCAAGTCGCTCGTGGTGTCGCACATGTCGCACTGCGCCTTTGTCAACTACGAGACGCGCGAGGCGGCCGAGAGGGCGGCGGAGGAGTGCAAGGGTCGCGCCGTCATCGCGGGCTGTCCGCTGCGCGTACGGTGGGGGCAGCCCAAGGCTATCGGGACGATGAACAAGGAGGAGCGGCTGGAGATGATCAGGGACGGCAGGTCGGCTTTTGCGAGGCCCAAGGGTGCGGCTGGCGGGCAGAAGGCCATTGAGGGCGGCGGCGGTGGGGCTGGTCGTGGTGGACAGGAGGCGGCGGCCCAGCGGGGGGATGATCTGGCTGGGCTTGCTGTTGCCCCGCCTCCCGGCGCTGATGAGGTTCAGTATGAGAGTTTGGCTGGGAACTGAAGCGGTTGATGACGGCGGCATTGCACGGCGTTAGGCGTTGATATATGGGCTTGGTATTCGGTCAGGACTAGCGGCATATCGCGGCGGTTTGACACATGGCATACGGGTGTTCTTTATTTGAGAAGCGGAAGTTCGGTGAAACAGGGCACCTACAGTTCCCTACCGGTAGATACAATGGAGAATACCCGAGCATCTCATTGAGTTTCCATCAATCTCCGAACACATCCCGTGATCGGCTTTGCAAAGCCTCTCTCTAGCTTTGTGACGACACATTTGTTATCTTGGACACGGTGGAACTGTGATTGGAGGCCGCACCGGTAGTCGTGGGTATCATAATGTTTTACAGGTATTATACATGGCAACTACCAGCCATCGTAGCTCAAGGATTCAACACTGCCCGTGTGAAACGCCAGAGCACATAGGAGCAGTGAGATGCGTGGTAACCGGGACATATATCATATGCCTGCCCCTGCTGTCGGCAACACCATACGCGCCAAGGCACGGGTCAACGATGGCCACTCGCTCTCTCGACACCCCCAAGACCCCTTCTGGCCGACAGTGTCTCCTTTGCCCCGTTCAGGTAAACCCCCTCATATCATGGGTCACTGCAGCACTTCCCGCCCTCAACCTTGACCGTCTTCCCTCCTATCTTTATCGTGTCGTTGTCGCCCCGTTCTATGTCATCGTGTATCCGTAGTTCTGGTATCGAAACGTTAGCCTCTAGACGACACGTTAATCTGTCCAACGGGGAACTGAGTAACACTGACTGTACACATCTCCCTCCTTCCTCCCTTGCACCACATTCGACCGGAGAAAGGAGGCAACCTCCTCGGCGTGCTGCACAGCCGCCTGCACCTCTGGATCTGACGGTGATAAAAAGCGCTTGTCCTGGAAGCCTTGGCGTATCTGCTCTGTTGCGGCAGTGAGGACGCGGGTGTCGCCTGGAAGAGCATGTGCGGTTAGCTTAGCTTCTCCTCGACGGATGTGAGGGAGAGACGGTCATTGCGAGGTGTGCATACCGTCAAAGGCTATCCTAGCTGCCCGGAGGAGGTGTCTGTACGCTACGAGCGCCATTGGACAGGTGTGTGGAGGAGTGAGGGTGGTGGTGCTGTAAATATACCGGTGCAGCGCAAGTCCCAGAAGTTCAGATGTCTTTTTGCTTCGAAGTTCGTCACTTTAACGGCGCGCGGTACACATGCTTGATTGGTCATTGAGTGGAGGAAACGCCCCCACCTACCACAGGTACAGTGTACAGCAGATGCGCTCTGAGCTGAAAATTACTGCCAAGAGAATGGGAGCGGTCCCGCCAAAATTTCGACACTGACTTTTCGCTCGCACTCCCGTTCGTTCCCTTGGTCGAAGGACACACTCATCGCACCCATTCTCAAGAGCAGCCTGCATCCACAACATGACGACTGCACTTGTGATACCGCGTGCGCTGCCCACGCTCCCCGAGGGCTGGGCGGCCGAGAAGGACTTCAAGGCCGTCGGCAAGCTCAGCGCCGCCACGCAGCGGGCCATCGAGCCAGTCGGACCTCACTTCCTCGCCCACGCCCGCCGCGCCCGTCACAAGCGCACGTTCTCGGAGGATGACCGCATACAGGCACAGGAGCGGGCCAAGAAGGTCGAGGAGGAGGACGACAGCGACATCAGCGAGCCCGAGGACCCGATGATGCTGCAGCGGGAAGCCAAGGACTGGAAGGTGAGAGCGAGAGAGATCCTGTGCCCTCGTTGTTGTTATGTCTATTTGACGGGGAATGGTAACTGATCTTGCCGAGTCTACAGAGCCAGGACCACTACCAGGTGCTCGGCCTCTCCAAGTACCGCTACAAGGCCACCGAGGACCAGATCAAGAAGGCGCACCGCAAGAAGGTGCTCAAGCACCACCCGGACAAGAAGGCCGCCGCCGGGCGCACCGACGACGACAACTTCTTCAAGTGCATCCAGAAGGCGACCGAGGTGCTGCTCGACCCCGTCAAGCGGCGCCAGTTCGACTCGGTCGACGAGAAGGCCGAGGTCGAGCCGCCCACCAAGAAGGAGATGCAGGCCAAGGGCGGCAAGAACTACTACAAGCTGTGGAACAACGTGTTCAGGGCCGAGGCGCGCTTCAGCAAGGTGCACCCCGTGCCGCAGTTCGGCGACGAGAACTCGACCAAGGAGCAGGTCGAGGAGTTCTACAACTTCTGGTACAACTTCGACAGCTGGCGGTCCTTCGAGTACCTGGACGAGGACGTGCCCGACGACAACGAGGCGCGCGACCAGAAGCGCCACACGGAGCGCAAGAACGCCAACGCCCGCAAGAAGAAGAAGGCCGAGGACAACGCGCGCCTGCGCAAGCTCGTCGACGACTGCATGGCGTCCGACGAGCGCATCAAGAAGTTCCGCCAGGAGGCCCACGCCGCCAAGAACAAGAAGCGCCTCGAGAAGGAGGCGGCCGAGAAGAAGGCGCTCGAGGAGGCCAAGGCCAAGAAAGAGGCCGACGAGAAGGCCGCCAAGGAGGCCGAGGAGAAGGCCAAGCTCGACCGCGAGGCAGCCAAGAAGGCGAAGGAGGCGGCCAAGAACGCCGTCAAGAAGAACAAGCGCGTGCTCAAGGGCTCCGTCAAGGACGCCAACTACTTCGTGTCGGGCGACGCGTCGCCGGCCACCATCGACGCCGTGCTGAACGACGTCGAGCTTGTGCAGGGCAAGATCGACCCCGACGAGATTGCCGCGCTGGCCGGCAAGCTCAGCGGGCTCAAGGTCGCCGACGAAATCAAGGGCGTCTGGTCTGACGAGGTCAAGCGTCTGGTCGCCGACGGCAAGCTGAAGGAGGGCGACGCGAAGACGCTTGCTTGAGGGATACCGGATAGGCGGCCATGGTACGTTGCCTGTTGATAGATATGCCTTTTATGAGCGTTGGAGATGGCGGGAAGCGCTGTGTATAGAGAGAGGGGTTAGGGTTGATGATAATAGACTTACCTTGAATCCACAGCTGTGCATTCGCGCTCTGTGGGTTGCGCCATATCTCTTGCTGTCTTCAATATGTTCAACCGGTGTACCCGAACCCATTGCTGTCGGATTGATAGTGCAGTTTGTGACGGTGTGTTCATGATTTCCAGTTCGATCTCTATCTTCCATGGGATCATATCTGACATCGACTTACCTAGATGAGGTCTTCTCTCGGCTCGGCGTGTGTTGTGGACCACACAGTCCCTTTCCCTGGACATCGGCCATGGTGTGGGGGCCAGTCGGGGTTACATGTTTCCAACAGCCATGTCGTGACGAGCGCCGTACATGGTTCGGTGACTGTTGCTTGATGGACTGCTGCAATGGACGATTGTCATGGCCAGACAGGGCATCAGCCGCAGGATCATCAGATTCTCCCACACATGGATGGAGACAGATCGCCAAGTTCGCAGGGAGCAGCGTCCATAACCAACGGCAGATCGGCATGCTCGACATCAACAGTCCGAAGGGTAACAGCATCATGTCGAGGACCGCGTTTGACCGCAGGAGGATGCCCTTTGATGGAGGCTTCCCTTTGGCTTCCACCATCGCCAGCGACTGGTCGATTTGGAATACCGGCACTCGCTGGCGCCCAGGATGGAACCAGGTCGACGATGGCGGATAGATTGGAGCCAAGCAGAGTTTGCAGCTTTGATTGATAGCCCTCACACCGCTCTTGTGACAGTGCAGGTTATATTGACGCCGCGTCAGTGTATCGGTACGCGCTCACTAGGGAGTTACTGAACTTCAGGCCATTGGCTGCTCTCTGCTCATGGCTCGCTCGCCATATGTCGTCCGCTGCAGTGTGATGATACGGCACCTGTGCCGCCTTATCTTCCGCGGCGTACTTGTTCAACAGAGACGAAGTGTTTGTTCCAGGAGACAGCTGCTGGTGTCTACTCTGGGTGGCGAGGTCTCACTTGACTCTTTGTGATAATAACACCTCGCAAGTCACGACGACTTACGGTGATGCTCATCCAGTCCATTGCGGACTTAGGTACCCAGCTTCGACTAGGGTACTAGCAGCCTTGCAACGTTGTCGGTGCTTCCCTCGACTCCCCAGCCCTATCTTATCAATCAAGGCCGAAGCTACGGCGAAGACGGAAGACAGCGATGACCAAAGACAGAAGGTGTCATTACGTACAGCCACGACGTGATTGGGCGCACTCCCACGCCTGCAACAATATCCAAACTGGTCTTAGCCGAGGGAGCATATATACACCGCCCGTAACCTTCCAGCATATCAGCTGCGGCACTTGGGAACACGACGAGGCTCTCGACGAATTCAGCCGGGAAGTCAAG